>Ga0209017_10000044_pt1 | contig 110865 bp, 88 predicted proteins | sample YNPBryunderm2012_FD_185812 | JGI IMG/M metagenome (GOLD analysis project Ga0209017, IMG submission 185812) | Anoxygenic and chlorotrophic microbial mat microbial communities from Yellowstone National Park, USA - YNP Bryant MS undermat 2012... ... | reverse complement strand
ATGGCGATCACCACCAGCAATTCGATCAGGGTGAACGCCGACCGAACAAAAGCGCGTCTCTTCATGGTAACACCTCACAGAATCAGGAAAGGTGACGAAACTGCAAAGCCGATAACCCTACGACATGACTCGGCCTTGCTTGCTCTTTCAGAATATCCGATGATCATAAGAAGTTCAAGCGAAAAAAATCCCATTCCGCAATTTTTGGGAACTTTTTCGGCCTCCATGCCGACGAGTACTAATTACAGGGTGTACTCACGTACCCCCATCCCCTCAGGACGTTAACTTGAAAAACGGCCCCATAGAAACCTGCGTGGGGAACCGATAGGTATTAGCTCGTCCCGAAATGGCAACTCACAGAAGTGGGGACGATCACACCTTGTTACGTCTGGTCCTTTTTGGATGGCAGCTGTTTGCCCCCAAAAGTATCTAGTGGTGCTTGGCTTGTCATAGGTCATAGGACAGAGAGGCTCTGGTACCAGCCTTGTAAGCTCAGAAACTCCAGATCCTCTAATGTCTGGTGGTGTCAGATGCGTGGAGGGCGTTCACGGTTGAGTTTGGCCATCACATGGGCCAGGCGTTCGACAGCGTCCAGGCATTCCGTATCCGTAATCTGACGGAGGGCTTGCATGATGCGGCGGCGTTGCTCCAGGAGCGTGATCGCCGTTTCCACGTCCAATTGTTCGAGGTAACCACCGGGCTCCTGAGCGGCGAGCAACTCCTCCACTTCAGCCAGGGAGAAGGCAGCGGCCCGTTCAGGATGCTCATCGATCCATTGAATGAGTTCGGGCAGGGTAGCACGTTCCCGGAGCAAACGGAGGGCTTCGGAGGTAGGCGGAAGCTGGCCGTGCATCCGTGCCAGAAGACATTCCAAAGGCAAGTCGCGAAGTTCACTGACCGTCAATCCCAGGGCTTCCGCACACTGGCTGATGGTGGCATTGCGCAGTTGACGCTTGAGTTGACCGCGGAGAATGTGGCGGACCGTGTGACGATTGAGGCGGGCGATACGGGCAAAATCCTCCTGGTTCCAACCTTTTTCCTCGACCAGGCGAGCGATTTTGCGAGCCAGTTCGGGTCCTTCCTGGGCCGTGGACATCCTAGTGCTCTCTTGGTACGACCGACTCGTCCCATTGAGAAGTGGGAACACTGTCACCATAAGGCGGAAAAGGATGAGGGAGAAGAGGACTTGGTAGGGAATTGTCCTGCGAAGACCTCGCAACCCGGACTAAAAGAGCACGGAAAAATCCATTCGACCGGTCTGCCTGAGCGAGAGACGGGCCGGTCGATCCAGAACAACAAGCTACCTCGGGTGTCGTAATGGCGACACCACCATCAAGGTTCAGTAAGGAGTGCCACCGGGAGAGTTGGCTGGAGGGGGTACAGGAATAGCGATGGCGGGTGGGTGAGAGGTGGCGGGTGGGGTCTCAACTTTTTCTTTCGGTTTGGGCATTTCTTTCGGTGGCGTGGAACCAGCCGGCGGTTTTTGCTCGCTGGCCGGGGCACAACCGCTGGGATAGGGTTGGCAACAATCTTTATGTTTGCGAGCGGCTAAGCGGGCACGGATACGGTCCAACAAACCGGGTCGTTGGGCACAAGGATCACAGCAGGGAGTTGCAGCGGGAGCCGGTGCGACTTGAGAGGGGGCTGATGGAGCTTGCGAAGCTGGAGGACAGCACTGCTGTTGAGCAGCCCACTTGGCACGCATGCGATCCAGCAAGCTCGGCGCGGGTGTGTCACAGCAAGCAGGAGGGGGAGGAGTCGGTGCTCCCTGACAACCCGCTGCATCACGGGGACCTAAACCCCATCCCCCAGCGGGAACAACGTCACCACCCGCTCCTAAGGCCGACGACAGTAACAGAATCGTGCTGTACAAGGGTGTTCCTCCTCATTTTGGGAATCGATCGGATACTCATGTCTGGCGTGTGCGGCCCAGACGGACTTCTCCCCTCCCATCGGCGAGGAGTCCGACACTTCCGCAACATCAACGGGCGAAAACACCAGGGGCCCACTCCGAACCGCTCGTGTTCTGCAGGAGAAAAGGAGGGCATCGACTCGGCAAACTCGCCGTGATATACGCTGGAAAACGATCGGATCAATCAAACGGATGCATCGAACATTGGACCAAGACCTGTTTTCTGTCACAATCGACAAGAAAGCGTTACAGGCGAATCCTCAGTAAGCGGAGGAGTTTGTCCATCAGCAGCAGTGGTATCGGTTTGACGGGAGAACCGTAATCTTCACCAGCCTGGGCCACTCCCTTTTGTAAGTTCTGTAGGGTTTGCTTGAGTCTTGAGCTAGAATCACCGGATAGGGTGATTGAGGAGGTGGCTATGTCCCAAGGCCGACGCATTTGGCATCTACTGCCGGCACCGGATCCGTTGGCAATACGTCGTTTGGCTCGTGAGGCCCAGATTTCCGAGGTGGTAGCCCATCTCCTCTGGCAGCGTGGTATTCGCCAAGCCGCTGAAGCCCGACAATTTCTCTATGGGCGTTTGACCGACCTTTTACCCCCAAACCATCTCTACGGTGTCATGGAAGCGGCACAACGGATAGTATTGGCTATCCGAGAGCGCCGAAAAATATGCATCTACGGCGATTATGACGTAGATGGGGTGACAGGGACCGCCATTCTGGTGCGGCTATTGCAGCACTTTCAGGCCCCCGTCGAGTATCACATTCCGATGCGACTTTCAGAAGGATATGGCCTGAATCCTGAGCGTTTGCGCGAGTTACATCAGCGGGGCGTGCAAGTCGTAGTCACCGTCGATTGCGGCATCGCCAGCATCGCCGAGGCAGAACTGGCCCAAAAGCTGGGGATCGAGTTGATCATCACGGATCACCACCAATGGAAAGTGGACCAAGCAGGTACGCCCCTATTCCCATCAGCAGCCGTGGTGGTGCATCCCGCCTGGCCAGAGGGTCACTATCCCAGCGGTGAATTGTCCGGTGCGGGGGTAGCCTTCAAACTGGCCTGGGCTATCGCGCAAATCTTTTGTGGAAGTTCGCAGGGGTCATTGCCGGCAGACGTGCGTGATATCTTGTTAGAAGGCGTTGGTCTGGTTGCTTTAGGAATGGTTGCCGATGCCGTACCTTTACGGGGAGAAAACCGCATTTTCGTTCGTCATGGCCTGCGGCGAATCGCGCAGCAACCCTCGCTGGGCCTACGAGCGTTGATGGAAGTGGCCCAGTTGCAAGTCAACGAAAAACTCACGGCGGAAGATGTAGGATACCGTCTGGCTCCACGCCTGAATGCCGCAGGACGACTCGGATGTGCCCGGATGGTTGTCGAACTCCTCACCACCCAGTCCTATACGACCGCGAAAACCCATGCCCAGTTTCTGGAAAAACAGAACAGTCAACGTCAGCTCCTGGAGCGTCAGGCCACGCAGCAAGCCATCGAATGGGTGGAGAAACACTATCCCCATGATGCTGTCATCGTGGTAGCTGATCCGCAGTGGCATCCAGGAGTAGTGGGGATCGTAGCGTCGCGGCTGGTGGAACGTTATGGCAAACCGGCCATTGTGATTGCCATCCGTGAGGGAGAGACTCTAGCAGTCGGAAGCGGAAGGAGCGTACCAGAATTACCCTTACATGAGGCTTTGCGTGTTTGCGAAAGCCTCCTGGACTCCTACGGTGGACATGCCGCAGCCGCCGGCCTGAAAATTTTACCCGAACGGATCGAGGCTTTTCGGACCGCCATCAATCATTACGTGGCGAATCGCTTACCCCAGCGAACACTCCCCTGCTTGGTGCTCGATGCAGAAGTCCCCTTAGCCGCCATTACCCCTTCCTTGCTCAAGGAGCTAGACGACCTCGAACCTTACGGGGCAGACAATCCAAAGCCACAATTTCTGGCCACAGGTGTCACCCTGGAACAAGTGCGACGTATGGGTCAGGGAGAACCCCCACGCCACCTGGAGCTGAGGGTGTCGCAAGGGGGACAACGTTTCCGCTGCGTGGGTTGGAATATGGCCGAACGGTACGAGGAGTTGCAAAGTGCATCCCAGGTATGTCTGGCCTTCACACCCTCGGAGAATACCTTTCAAGGGCGCAGTCGCATCGAACTGAGATTGTTAGATGTCCAACCTGGCGCGGAACCGCGTTTAGGGTAAAGGTGCTAACACAACTCCTGGAGCAGGACAGACCATATCCTGCTTCCGATTACCGTGCCAAAGCGGCCAAGGCAGAAGTGATATAATCGCGGTTGAGCTGAGCGATATGCTCGACCGAGATTTCCTTGGGACAAGCGGCCTCGCATGCGGCAATATTGGTGCAATGGCCGAAGCCCTCGCGGTCATGCTGGGCGATCATTTTGCGAACGCGTTCCTTCCGTTCCGGCTGACCTTGTGGAAGTTGAGCGAGATGGCTGACTTTCGCCGCGACGAAGAGCATAGCCGAAGCATTCGGACAGGCAGCCACGCAGGCCCCACAACCGATGCACTGGGCGGCATCCATAGCCTTTTCTTGGGCTGCTTTGGGAACAGGCAGGCAATTGGCATCCGGAGCACCGCCCGTGCCGACGCTGATATAACCGCCGGCCTGGATAATCCGATCCAACGAGGAGCGGTCACAAACCAGGTCCTTGATGATGGGAAAGGCCCGGGCCCGCCAGGGTTCCACGTAAATTTCCGCTCCGTCCGGAAAGCTCCTCAGATGAAGCTGGCAGGTGGTGGTGCCGCGTTCAGGACCGTGGGCCTGGCCATTGATCATCATCGCACAACTGCCGCAAATTCCCTCCCGACAGTCGTGCTCGAAAGCTACCGGTTCCTCCCCACGCTGGATCAACTGCTCGTTGAGGACGTCCAACATCTCCAGGAATGACATATCTGGACTGAGCTGATCCAGTGTATAAGTCACAAAGCGGCCACGTTCGGCAGATGACCTTTGACGCCAGATATGTAGGGTGAGTTTCATATCAACATACCCTCGGTATCAATGTCTCGGTTCATTCCTAGGGAGATAGAGGTTGCTAGGGTCAACCCTTTCCCCATCCAGAAGATTGGGCGGACCTCGTTCGATGACTTCCGCCGTCTCACTTGTAACTCCGCTCGGTAAGTTTCACCGTTTCGAAGATAAGCGGTTCCTCGTGGCGTTTCGGTTCGCGGTCCGGTCCAGTGTATTCCCAAGCAGCCACATGACAGAAGCGTTCATCGTCTCGTTTCGCTTCACCATCGGGGGTCTGGTATTCCACGCGGAAGTGAGCGCCACAGCTCTCTTCCCGCCGCAAGGCATCCAAAGCCATCAGCTCGGCAAACTCCAGATAATCTGCCACGCGATTGGCTCGTTCTAACGCCATGTTCAGTTCGGTTTCATTACCGGGTACGCGAACATTTCCCCAAAACTCCTCACGCAACATGCGAATCTGTTCGAGAGCCTCCAGCAATCCCTCACGGGAACGCGCCATGCCTACACGATCCCAAAGGATCTGACCCAATTGTCGGTGGAATTCTTGAGCAGTTTTCTTCCCCCCAATGGACAGCAGACGCTTGAGTCGTTGTTGAGCTTCGATTTCGCACCGACGAAACTCCGGGTGGTCCAGAGGCGGTAAGCCCGGCTTAAACCCTGCCAACCAGTGCGTCAAGGTGTATGGAAGGATAAAGTAGCCATCGGCCAACCCTTGCATGAGAGCAGAGGCCCCTAGTCGATTCGCCCCATGATCGGAAAAATTCGCCTCTCCGATAACAAACAATCCTGGCAGATTGGACATCAACTCATAGTTGACCCATAATCCTCCCATAGTGTAATGCGGAGCTGGGTAGATGCGCATCGGTTGAATATAGGCATTCTCTCCAGTGATCCGCTCATACATGTCGAACAGGTTGCCGTATTTTTCTCGAATTCGCTCTATTCCCTGCCGACGTATAGCATCCGCAAAATCCAAGTACACACCGCGGCCCGAGGGACCAACACCGCGGCCTTCATCACAAACTTCCTTGGCCGCACGACTTGCTATATCTCGAGGTGCCAGATTGCCATAACTGGGATACTTCCGTTCCAGGAAATAATCCCGGTCGGACTCAGGAATGTCATTCGGGTGTTTACCAACATCCTCGCGATGTTTCGGGACCCAAACCCGGCCGTCGTTGCGTAGGCTTTCGCTCATGAGGGTCAACTTGGACTGATGCTCGCCACTGGCTGGAATGCAGGTCGGGTGTATTTGGGTGAAGCACGGATTGGCGAAAAAAGCTCCCCGTTTGTAGGCCCGATAGGTCGCGGAAACATTACAACCCATGGCATTGGTGGAGAGATAGAAGACGTTACTATAGCCACCTGTCGCCAGCACCACGGCATCTGCAGCAAATGACTCGATCTTGCCCGTCACCAGATGGCGTGTCACAATTCCACGGGCGCGACCGTCAATGACCACCAGGTCCAGCATCTCACAGCGCGGGAACATATGAACCGCGCCATAACTGATCTGCCGACACAATGCCTGGTAAGCTCCGAGGAGCAGTTGCTGACCCGTCTGTCCGCGACAGTAAAAAGTGCGCTGGAGCTGAGCACCTCCGAAGCTGCGGGTCTCCAAGAGGCCGCCGTATTCCCGTGCAAAAGGAACACCTTGCGCCACACATTGATCGATGATATTGCCGGACACTTCCGCCAGACGATAGACGTTAGCTTCACGGCTGCGGAAGTCACCCCCTTTGATCGTATCGTAAAATAGTCGGTAAACGCTATCTCCATCATTACGATAATTCTTGGCGGCATTGATGCCACCCTGGGCAGCAATCGAGTGAGCTCGCCGGGGCGTATCATGAAAACAGAACACCAGCACTTTGTAGCCGAGTTCCGCCAAGGTTGCCGCAGCGCTTGCCCCTGCCAACCCCGTTCCTACGACAATGACGGTGTATTTCGCCTTGTTGGCAGGACTGATCAAACGCTGCTCCCGCTTGAAACGCGTCCATTTTTCCGCCAACGGTCCTGAGGGTACTTTGGGGTCCAGACTCATCAGCTATCTCTCCATCAGGGGGTATCCATCACTGTATTCCCCAGCTTCTCTTGTTCATCCTCATCCAGGTTGTCTTGCGGCCATCGGGTGGCATGCGGGAATCCAAGGTCCCCGGTGCGTGGATGTGTCAGGGTGGTGTCACCCAACCGCTCCACACCGCCGTCACAATCCAGCAATTCCCAATCAAGATTACCCCCGCTACCAGAACTCCGAGAACCCGAATTGTTCTCAGCGTCCGCCGGCTTTGCAGTCCCAAAGTCTGGAAGGTGCTAGGAATACCGTGGATCAAATGGAGGAAGAGGGCAACCTGTGCCAGCAGATAGATACCCGCGATCCATGAGGTGCGGAAACCCGCCACCACCATAGTGTAAACGTCATGCCGTCCTTGGGCATCTTTCAAATCGAGGTAATGAACTGTTTGGCCATTCATCTCTGCCCTATGAACCCAACCAAAAGTAAAGTGGGCCAGGTGCAGCAGGATGAACAGGCCGATAAGAATGCCGGTCAGGGCCATGGTGCGGGCAGCTAAATGACTATGGCTCCGAGCCGGGTAAGCATATGGTTGAGGCCGTGCAGACATTGTCCGCAATTTCAACCGCACCGCAAGTACGACATGCAACAGAAAAATACCGAGTAGCCCTGCCCGCGCTAACCAAAGCAACGCACCCAAATCGTGCTTGAGAAAATGGGCGTATGCATTGATCGCATCAGGACCCTGGAAAATTTTCAGGTTGCCTAACATGTGAAAAACAGCAAACAAGGCCAGCCCGATTCCTCCCAGGGCCACCACTACCTTGGCACCAACGCTGGAGTCCAGGATTGCCACCAACCATGCTCCTAAACGCCCTTCTGTCATCGTCAAGGGTGGGCCTTTGGGATGGCGTACCGTTCCTTGTGAAGCTCCTGTCATTGTCCCCACTCATGCGTTCTGGTCACACTTCCTAGCGAGGAGGTATCAGCATCGCTCGCCTTATGAGATCCCTATGCCAGCAAATTTTTCTTTCTAAAGTCAGTGTAGTTGAAAGTGAGGGCACGGCGACCACTCACGAGCAGGTCATCCACGCTTCCTTCTAAGTTTCACGCCTCACTCGTGGCACGACATTCACCGGTCCCCTGGGGTGAGTTGAGCTTACTACAGCATCAGGGATCGGTCGGTGAGGAATTGCGCAGATAATTCTCAAGAATCCGTAAGGGCAAATAGTCGGAATCTAAGACGGAAAAATAATCGGAGTCTCAGCAGGTTTTCAGACGTCCCTGCGACTAAAGCCAATCAATCCCCATGCAGTTGCAGCAAAAGCGATGGCTACCGCTGTGAGGGCGATGCGACTGTAGTAGGCAGAGGAGTAATATCCCTGAAGCACGTAACGAAGTCGGAACAACTCGCGCTCTGGTGTCGGCCAGGTTTCAGGAGCAAGCATCAGGAGTAATCCTCCTCCATACAGAAGCAGCCAGTAGAGAGCAATCCCAAGAATAGTACTGTTGGTCAATGCTCCCAGGACCACACCAACAGCAGCTACTACAGCAAGAAGCAAGCTCAGCAGAGCAACAACAACAGCGGCACCCCGCAAGGAAATATCAGCCTCCCCACCCCGGAAGAGTACAGAGCCGACCGCAATGATCCCGGTGCTGACCAGAGCAAAAACGACCCCGACCAGAATCATACGGGCATGTTGACGGGCCAGAAAGTATTGATGGCGACTGATCCCACGAGAGAGAACCGCATCCGCCACAGTTCCGCGTTCCGTCCCGATCGCAGCAACACTCAGAATGACGACAACGGCCAAACTACCGAGGAATGTTGCCCGCAACGCCTCGGCGCAAAGCACCGCTGCAGATTGAACCAGTCCCGCTTCCTGGTGCAACCCCACGCGGTAGAGGTAAAAACCGCAAATACCGACCAGCATGAGCCCTATCCAGAGGACAAAGAGCCATCCTTGGGAGGTTTGTCGCAGGTCCGTCTGTAACACGGCCCAGTAAGGCAGGAAGCGATGGAAGCGAACGCTGACCACCGCGGGTGGATCTGTCATCTCAGCGGCACGGCGGTTATGACCGTTGCGTGGCCATTCCCCGCGCATCCCGGAATTGGTGGACATACCTTTCTGACCCCTCTACATCTGCCCCCGGCTGCTTCAGGCGGCCTCCGAGGCAGGATACAAACGAACAAAGCCTCGGCTCTCCTCTCGTTCTACCAGGTCCAGATAAGCCTGTTCGGTCTGCATCCCGACCGTCCGTACACTGATCACAGTGATCTTGTGATCGTGCAATACCTGAAACAGTTGGGCCAAAAGCGCGGTATTCGGGGTTTCCTCTCCCAGCTTCACATCCAGTCGCCGATGACGAAGGACAACTTGCGTGAAATCCTTCAACCCACGCAAAACACCCACAGCTTTGCTGATGGCTTTATGGTCCCCATCCACGTCCAGTTCATAATGATTGCGGCGGATTCGGCCCTTGAGGTCCTGGAGTGTCCCATGGAAAATCATCTGCCCCTTATTGAGCACACAAGCGTGATTGCAGACCTCATCCACGTCGCTGAGATTGTGACTACTCAGAATAAGCGTCTTCTCCGAAGCCAGTTGCTTGATCAATTCCAACATCGAACGGCGCGCCTCGATGTCTAATCCATGCGTTGGCTCATCCCAGATCAGCAGATCGGGCTCGTTGATCAGGCTTGCAGCTACGGCCAGGCGAGCGGTCATTCCTGGGGTAAAGTGAGCAATCGGATCTCCGGAATGAGGTAGCAGATCCACCGCTCGGATCAGCGTCGCTAGCCTCGGCTTTCGCACATCCCGCGGAAGACCGAAGAGTCGACCGATGTAGTCGAGGTAACTGATAGGAGTCATACCACGGGGAAATTGGGGATTTGTAGGGATGTACCCAATCCGTCGGCGAATATCCGCGGCATTTGGTGTCATCAGACGACCAAAAACCCGTACATAACCCGCCGTCGGACGGTGCAATCCCAAGATCAAGCGTAAAAGCGTCGTCTTGCCCGCGCCGTTAGGACCTAACAAACCCAGCACGCAACCGGGCTCAAGTGTCAGGGTCACATCATTCAATGCAATTTGCCGATTGCGGTAGATTTTGGTCAAATGCTGAGTTTCTACAATCCAGTTATTCTCGTCATCTGCCACAATGGCATCTCCTCGCGGCACCCTTCATCCGCAGCCTTCTCTTACTCGATTCCTGTACCGCTGTCGAGGCGAATTCTTCCCCCATGACCGTATGCTCGGTACCAGGAGAAGTTTCTGGATTCGTACCTCAAAACGCTAGGGCACTCCGAGTAAATCCCAAGAAAGATGGAATCCTCGAACGCCTCCCCTGAGCATCAGGCCGCATTGACTTTTCTCTATGGGCCGCTAGGATACTTACGCATCTAGGAAATCGCGAAAATGACGGGGTAATCTATTTCTCGACGGGCTGTAGCTCAGCTTGGCTAGAGCGCTTGGTTCGGGACCAAGAGGTCGCTGGTTCAAATCCAGTCAGCCCGACTGAATGCCTCTCGCACCCGATTCTGCGCAGCCGCAACGCCTCGGCTATGATCCCGCGCAGATGCTTGATCCTTAGCTCGGCTACGTTCATGCTCATCCGCAGCGCCACAGCCTCCTGATCGAATTCCCACCTTCTACGGAACGATCAACACCCGACTTTCACCGGTGCCAGAGACGTTGCGCTCCAGCATTACCCCGGGTTCGACGTGCGTCACCTCAGTCCACTTCTTGCGATCCGGCTTCCGGCGGAGTATGCCTGAATCAACCTTCGTGTAAACTTTAACCGTATGAGCAGATGCATGCCAAGCGGTTATGACGCTGGCTGCCGGGCAATTGGGCACGAAGATCCTGTCGGGCTAGGCTCAGGAGCATGATAACTTGAGGATATCCCCCGGGATTTGTTGCAAGAGTTTGTTCGCGCTGAGAAATCTCTCCTACCGGAGGCTCCCTGCGATGTTACCCCGTGTGCTGGAAGCGGAAGTGATGGATACTCCCGAGGAGGCTCGCGATTACGATGCGATGGACCACAGTGTGGTCAACGCCGTGTTCGTGGATGATTTCCTGCGCCACTGGGATGGTCGATCCCCGGTTTTGGATGTGGGCACAGGGACCGCGCAGATTCCGATCGAACTTGCTCGCCGTTGCTCCTCTGTTCGTATCGTAGCTGTGGACCTTGCCGAGCAGATGTTGGTACTGGCACGTCACAATGTCTCCCGTGTCCAACTCCAGGAATGTATTCGATTGGAGCGAGTCGATGCTAAGAATATGCCGTATGCAGACGGCACTTTTGCCGCGGTAATGTCCAACAGTATTATTCATCATCTGCCGGAGCCGGAACGCGGTTTCTCGGAGATGCACCGTGTCTGCCAGAGGGGGGGATTGCTCTTTGTCCGAGACTTGCTGCGTCCCTCCTCCCGGGAGGCTTTGCAAGCGCTGGTCGAGCTTTATGCGGCTGGAGCCAACGAGCATCAGCGGGCTATGTTTGCCGCATCCTTGCATGCTGCATTGACGATCCCAGAGGTGCAAGCTTGCGTGGCCAAGTTAGGTTACCCTCCGGAAACGGTTCAGCAAACTAGCGATCGGCATTGGACGTGGGTGGCCCGAAAGGTGGACACGCATCAATCGTGAAGTTGTAGTCACACCCCCGCACCCTGAGACGTTGTGAGGTCATCGGGAGAGATCTAGGGGCTGAGAAAACCGATCATCCCAATTTCGGTAATTCCCAACCTTTACGGTAGTTTCGGCTGAGCAGGGCATCCGCCTGAGCATCACCCGTTGTTCCTTTCTCAGGGTTCCAGGAAATGGCTTTACCTATACGGTAGGCCACGTTGCCCAGAAGAACTGTCTCGGTAAGTGGTCCAGCGTAACCGAAATGACAGCTGGGCAGTGTACCCTGCCGGATGGCTTCACACCATTCCCGATGATGGCCAACCGATGGGGGTATGGTTCGCGGGGGTGGCATGACCGCGCGAGCCAATTCATCCGGCAATAACTGATGCTTACTGTAGTCAGCTACGAGACGTCCTTTCTCCCCCACAAATAAGATTCCGGCAGGATAGCCCTTGAAAGTTTCTTTGCCGTCCAGGTCTGGGCCGGGAACACCGTGGTACCACGTCAAATGGACCGGCGGTCGAGTACCACGCTCTGGGAAATGATAATCTACTTGCAGGATATCAGGGACGTCATTGTCACCGGTGTAGGTTTTGCGTCCGCGGGCTTCCACACGCGTGGGAGCAGTCAGATCGAGGGCCCAGAACGGCAAGTCGATGTAATGGCACCCCAAGTCGGCCAGGGTACCACCACCGTATTCCCACCACCAGCGCCAGTGGAAGTGGGGCCAAGGGAACTTCCACCCGGATGGAAGCATCTCGGCTTCGAAAAAGGCGTTTTCGTTCGGACCCAGCCACAGGTCGCGGTCCAGTTTCGTAGGACCCGGCCTGTTCACCCGCCGTCCCCCGACCGGTTTACTCGAGTTCCAAACTAGAACACGGCGGACCGAACCTAGCACACCGCTTCGCACCCATTCCACCACCCGACGGTAATTTTCCCCCGCATGAATTTGCGTGCCCATCTGGGTGATGGCTTTCCTCTCAGCCGCAAGCTGGCGAAGATAGCGGGCCTCATGGACGGTCAGGGTCAGTGGTTTTTCACAATACACATGCTTGCCTAGGGATAAAGCTATCGCTGCTGGAAGAGCGTGTTGGTGGTCGGGAGTGCTAATGACCACCGCGTCGATCTTGTGATGGAGTTGATCGAACAGGCGACGATAATCCGTGAAAAAGGCCGCCTGAGGAAATCGAGCGCGTTGCTGAGCCGACCATTCCTCATCTACATCACATAAGGCAACTATGTTTTCCTGAGCCACAGCAGCCAGATTGGCAGCACCTCGATTGTTCACACCAATGACCGCAAGGTTCAGTTTGTTGGCCGCAGTTGGACTCCGCAGAATCCCGGGTACTCCCAGGGCTGTACTGCCCGCCCCGCACCACCCGGCTGTGACCCCCAGCATTGTGCGTAACACATCTCGACGATTCCAGCTCATGGTGCGGCTCATGGAAAACCCTCCGCTACGAAACCCCGGAATCCAGGGGGACAAGTACCAACAACCTTACCATTTTGGCCTATGTCTGGCATTATCGGAGCTTTCGATGCCTCGCCAAGAGAAAAGCCGGCGCTTCCGATATCGCTCGAATGGTCTGTTCTCAATTGGTCTTTCCATCGAGCCGCGTAGTTGACCCCAATCTTGGTCATTATGACATGGCATACGGTCCCAATTCATCAAGACATGGCTTGCAGTCAAAAATACGTTTGCTTCAGCGCGGGGAATCTCAAAGGCGCAGTAACAGTGTCCGCCTGAGGCACAATATTGGCTTTGCTCAGGCGGGAGTGACCAATCTTCTTGGGTCTGAAGAAACAGGAAGGGATTTTCTGGCGGGGGAGGACAACTGGTGCCCGGGCATCAGTTGCCCTCTACCTCGCGCCGCGCTCCTTGGGCGAATGCGGAGCATGATTTCGTAAACCACCTCTTGACCATCGGTAGTCTTGAGTGATCGTTGGCAGCATATAGGAGCAGAGCATCGCGTGTGCCAATTGTCCTTCTTGCTGCTTCAGAATGACATTTTGCTCGCAAAACCGGGGGAAAAATGTGAATAGTACTGGAAAATCACCCCCATCGGTTTGGAGTGCTACCTACGATAAATCCCGGCAACGAGCGGGAATCCCGACAGGCCTTTCCGACAGTGGAAAGAGCCGACAGCGTGTCGCCATTTCTGGCATCTCGCTTTCTGTTGCTGCATGAGGTAAAATCTTTTTGCGTTGTGCGGAGAGCGTTGCATCAAATGAGGAACGGCTTATGAGCATCGAACCGTTGGCCATCGGCGTGTGTAGCTGGTCATTACAGGTCTCGAGCATTCCCGAGCTGAAAAGTTTCCTGGATCGACTGGGGATAGATCTGGTACAAATTGCCTGTGGTGACCCACATCATGCGAGCTGGGTGGAAGGGGATAACATGCCCGCAGTTGCTCGGGCAGCAGGTTTCCGCATGTGGGGCACCATGCTGGGCTTTCCAGGAGAAGATTACACCACCCCACAGACCATAGAAAAAACCGGCGGATTTGGTGATCCGGCTCTACGACCGGAGCGTCTGGAGCGCTTTCGCTGGGGTCTGGCCCGCACCCGCGAGTTGGGACTATCCGATCTGATGCTCCATGCAGGTTTCATCCCCGAAGTGGGCGACCCTGGTCGCAAATCCTTTCTGGATACCCTCGCACAAGTGGCCGACCTGGCACGAGAGGCCGGAATCACCGTTGCATTTGAAACGGGTCAGGAAACGGCGGCTCTGCTCCGTCGCACCTTGGATGAATTGCAATGCCCCAACCTCAAGGTAAACTTCGATCCCGCCAATATGCTGCTCTACGATAAGGATGATCCTCTCTCGGCCTTAGACCTCATTGCTCCCTACCTCCGCAGTGTACACATGAAAGATGCGTGTCGGCCGAAAGTTCCCGGTACATGGGGAACGGAGGTTCCTCTCGGTCAGGGACAGACCAATACCCGAGCTATTCTTCGCAAACTTCGTGAGTTGGGTTACACGGGGCCTTTGCTGATCGAACGGGAAGTGGGTACACAAGAGGAGCGATTCCGAGACATCGACTATGGTGTCCGTTATCTGCGGCAATGTCTCGCTGAACTCAACTGAGAATTGGGTTTGTTGGACCAAGAGAAAGTTACTGTGACGCAAAGCGACGATTCCAGGTCGAGATCGCGATGTCAAACCCTCCATCCATCGCTTTAGTAACCGGGGCTTCCAGCGGTATCGGGTGGGAGTTGGCCCGCCAACTCGCCCTACAGGGCTGGCAGGTTGGCCTCGTGGCACGACGTAAAGACCGCCTGGAAGAGTTGGCGCGACAGATTGCAAACTCCGGTGGCCAAAGTCTGGTTGTTCCGGCAGATGTAGGACAACGGGAACAAGCCGAGCAAGCCTATCGCTATGTACGGGACCAACTCGGTCCCCCCGACCTCGTCATAGCCAATGCAGGGGTAGGCCGACCAACTCTGGTGGAGCCGGCCGTGAACCTTGCCGATGTGGAGGAAATGATTCGTACCAACCTGCTCGGTGTTGTTTATACCCTTTCTGCCGCCATTCCAGACATGCTCTCTCGCCGTCGAGGACACCTCGTGGCCATCTCCAGCCTGGCGGGTTATCGCGGTTTACCCGGCGAATCTGCCTATTGTGCGAGCAAAGCAGCGGTCAATGTCTATCTAGATGGCCTGCGCATTCACCTCCACGGGACAGGTGTGCGTGTGACTACCGTTTGCCCTGGTTTCATCAAAACGCCGATGACCGAGCACAACACCTTCTACATGCCCGGCTTACTCGACGCTCCCGAGGCCGCCCGTCGAATTCTGCGTGCCATTCAGAGAGGCAAGAAAGTTTATAACTTCCCTTGGCACGTGCACTTGATGGTCAAACTCAGCCGTTGGGTCCCCGATAGCCTCATGCAACGTTTTTTGAGCAAATACAACGAGGATGCTCAACGTTCTGCCAGCGAAAAACAGACGCTTGGCGATAATCAATAATGTGTATAAATTTACACAAAATCCTAAAACAGCATATTATTCTGAATTATCATGTTAGTAATACATCTTTATCATATTCAGGACAATTTGCTAAGACATGATCCTCCCAACATAGAGAGTACATAGAATCCACATGCTACTATGAGCAATCCTGAAAATCCCCAGATCACAGAGGTGTTTTCGCTTAGACCACCCAGTAACGCGCCGGCAATGTTGGCTCCCATCAGGCGATCTGGCTAAAAGGCATCTTATGAATGCACCGACAAAACATGCCAGCAGTATTAGGTTGACAAAAAAGGTCAAAAACAAGACATGAGCCGGAAACCAGCGGATACATGCCCGCTCCAGGAATAGAATCATAAATGATACTACAAACATTCCCCATATATTAATTTATGATAATACCATATATACAATCCCTCAGAGTAACAGCAAATATAATGCCATAGAAATATCATGTATTTCTGTAATTTTAGTTCACTATTTGCCGATGTCAAGAAATCAAGATATTCATGCCCAGCCAGGTCTGTGTTTCTGAACCCACTCCCGCAAGCGAGTTTCATAAAGATCCGATTGCGCCAGTTGGCGAGGACGGAGGTCGTTGACTTCCCAACGATCTTCCGGCTTGGCATACAATTGGGGTGTGCGTTCTTCTCCCGGTGGGGCCTTGAGAGGTAACAGAAAAGACCATGAGTCAGTACGGAGCGCCACCTCGGCGGCCAGATCCATCTCCCAGAAACTGATTACCTCTTGTCGCGGTATGTGTGGTTTGCCCTGCATCAAAGGCATTAGTGATTGCCCTTCTAAGGTCGCTGGCACCACCCCCAGAAAGCCATCTGCAAGGGTAGCGAACAAGTCGGCTGATTGTGTCAGTATTGGAATGCGACGTCCTCCTTGCCGTCCTCCTGGCAGTCGGATGATCATGGGGATATGGACCACTTCTTCGTACAGCCACGGTCGGTCCCAGCCTACACGGCCATGCTCCCCCAAAGGAAAGCCTAGATCGGAGGTGAGAATCCAAAGGGCGTCCTGCTGAAGCGGATGCTGACGCAGATGATTCCAGACTTCGCCCATTTCAGCATCCCATGTAGTGACAACAGCGGCGAAGGAGGCGTGGAGCCACTGCCAGGCCGCATCATCTGTAATATCGAATGTTCCCAGTGCAGGTTCGGTACACGGCGGAACAACTTCAGTTTCTGCGGTTTCGTCACCCTCTGGAGATGAAGGACGGGAAGCATGGTTCCCTTCTTTCGCAGAGACTCGTTCGGTCTCATGCAGGACTTCTGTGACTGATGTTTCTTCTAAGTCCAAATAGGCAGTGAAGACTTCTGGGGGTACATCCCAAGGGGGTAACAATCGGGCCAAATCGATGCAAAGGAAGAGACGCGGATAGTGTGCTAATTGATCCAGGATGGCCGGCCAACTTTCTACGAAGGTTCGTAGGGGAGAATGGCCAACTTTGGGTCGGGCATCGAACAGATGTTCCCACGGTTCGTAAAATGAAGCAGGGAAATCGTGAGTCTGGTCGTGAGTACGGACGAGTGCTGTAACAACCCCCTCGTTTCGCAGCATGCGGACGAGGGATACTAGCCGCTGTCGCTGGTGCAGGGGGTCCATCAGGTCGGCAAAGTGACGATCCCAGACGATCCCTTCCTGAGCTAAGCGGTCGCAATGCGGCGTACCAACCCATTCGTTGCCATACGGACCCAGCCAACCCGTATGACAACCCCGTAGCAAGAAAAGAATGACTTTCATAAGGGTTTATTGTAGTCTCCCACTAGATAACAGGGGGTGACTAAATCACCCGCAAGTCATCGATCGGGATTCGAGTTTCGAAACCGCCAGGGAGGAATAGAGTAGCGTGTTGGGACCTATTTTTCAGCGTGAACTGGTAACCGTTCCACGTCGAAGCGGCCATTATGCAAGTCGCGTCGCCCTGATCGGTCTGTTGCTGATATTAGGGATCACAACGTGGCAAGCCAGTATCGGTTTTACCCGTGAGGCCTCGTTAGGCGAGACAGCTGCCTTTGGACTGTTACTTTACCAGATCGTGTCGTACGTTCTGTTATTAGTGACCCTCTTTTTCGCCACTCTTTCTGCAGCAGGTGCCGTAGCTCAGGAGAAAGATCGCCGGACTTTTGTTTTGCTGCTGATGACGGATTTGAGAGATTATGAAATCGTACTAGGAAAAATGCTCGGGGCATTGCTGCCCATCATACTACAACTGGCGATTACCGCTCCGGTCCTGATGTTGTTTCTTTTGTTGGGTGGCATAGCACCGGAACAAGTGCTTGAGACGCTGGTAATCCTGACTGCAACGGCCATTGCTTCCGGTTCTCTAGGAGCCTTGGTGGCTTTGTGGCGTGAAAGAACCTTTCAAGCATTGGCCTTATCACTCCTATTTGTCGCTCTTTACCTGGGGTTAGTCCAGATCATCGGCGTATTAGCAGCGCTGGGACCATCAGAGGCAGCAGCAGAGCATATCCCAGCATGGTTGGACCCTTTTGCGGCCTTGCAAACAGTGTTGGCTCCACCGGCAACCGGACGGAATAGTTTTTCTCCTGCCTACGGCTTTGCCGCGGTTATGCTGGCCTGGACTGTAACGCTCAATGCTTTGGGTATTAGGGGACTACGTCGTTGGAATCCAAGTGGGGAACCGATTGTCCCTCGGGAAGCACCCGAAGCGGTCCGGGAATTGGACGAATCTCTTGAACTAGAAAAGAGGGCCCAAGCCCATGCCGCCCCTGGTCCGGTTCGTCATGTCTGGCACAATCCGATTCTGTGGCGAGAGGTTTGTACCCTTGCTTATGGACGACGTCCCTTACTGGTCAAATTTGCTTATGCTGTAGTATTGTTACTCATTCTTTACTTTGCTTACACCGAGTTACAACGGCCGGGGGGACGACCTGCTTTTGCCGCTGCCTACGGCCTCGTTCCTTTGACCATCCTCAGCTTGCTCCTCGTGGCTGCACAGGCTGTCACCGCCATCACCTCCGAACGTGATGGAGGCACGCTGGACATTCTCTTGGTCACCGATATTTCGCCTTATGAGTTCGTCTTTGGCAAAATCCTCGGGGCACTTTATAACTGCAAAGAGTACATCATTCCACCGCTGTTGCTGACTCTCTATTATGCAGCCGTCGGAGCCTTGGCACCTCTTCCCGCCAACCAAGGCTGGCGAGCGGTTTTAGAGTTGAACTTTGGTCCCTTCTTGGCAATCTCCGGAGCGATTCTAATCCTCTTTGCGTTCGTCGTGGTTTTGGGAGTACATGTGGCCCTGCGAATTCCAAGCAGTCGACAGGCGATTGTCCAAACATTAGGTACAGTCTTTTTTCTCTCCGTCGGCACGTTGATCGCTATCTATTTGATCATCATCAATGGTGGTAGCTTTGCCAATCAGTGGTTGAGCTTCGTCGCCTTTTTGACTGTGGGGATTGGAGGGCTTTTGTACGTCTTCAGCGCAGATCGTCCCTCGGCGGCGCTGAGCCTGGCCAGCGTAGCGTGTCCTTTGGCGATGTTCTACGCCGTCGTAACCGTGCTCATCGGCAAGCCCGGTACGCAGGAATCTGCAGAACCCCTCTTGCCCTTCCTTGCCGTTGCAGGTGCCTTCGGATTGGCGATTGCTGCGATGTTGGTACCTCTGCTGAGCGAATTCGACATTGCTCTGGGAAGAACCGTCGCTCCTAATGAATCCTGACACACAGTGGTGTGGATAACGCACCTGGAGAGAATACGTGCCAACCCGTTCATATCAGGACAATCAACACCAGTCCGATATACCATGTCCGAATCTCTCAACCCGCCACTGAGAGTTTTTTACCCAGGCGAAAGCTTCATGATCGCAGCTATCCTTACCTCTTCCACCATTGGCATCAGGCTGACAGTGATTGTCCCGATGTCTTGCTGACCTCGATATTCTCCGGCAACAACTCTCAGCCAAAAGGCCGTTCAATTGGCATCAGGCTGACAGTGATTGTCCCGATGTCTTGCTGACCTCGATATTCTCCGGCAACAACTCTCAGCCAAAAGCCATCCAGGATGCACGACCTGGCGATGAGCCGTGGCGGATCATCTCACCGTTCTTGCCGCTACCTTAGCTTTGCGCCCAGCAGGCCGAGGGTCGTCGTTAGCGTGCCTGTGGACAGCTCTGTTTTCCCACGGAGCAAAACAGGTTCCAGAAGTTGTCGCAAAAACCTTTCACGGCCGCGACCTGCCTGCAGGAGTCAGGCGCAGAGCTGACAGAAGTGGGATGGGGAAGCCTTTTCGGCACCCTCAGTGTCTTGGGGTGGGATTTTGGCATAAGTTCCCAACAAACTTGCGGGTTAGAGACAGATGATTGTTGCAGATTCAGGCGTGGATGAGTAGGGTGATCCGTTCGGGGAGATATTGGGCAACTTCCTGGATCACGTCGCCTTTCATCAGCCGCCAGAGTCGTCCCCGTTGTGGTGCCCCGAGGATGAGCAGGTCAACGCCATAGGTGACAGCCATTTCGAGAATGGTATCAGCGACCTCGTTGCTTACGGCGTACAAGAGGCGCAGGGGTACAGCCGCCTGTGCCGCAACTTGCCGGGCCTCGTCAAACAGGGTTTGGGCTTCTTCGTCGTCAGCAGCGTCGGGTGTGGTAACGGAACCCATGGGAATGACAGCCAACTGTCGGACAAACAGCAGAAACAGTTCGGCGTGGCGATTTCTGGCTTCCTCGATAGCGAAGCGGAGCAACTTGCTGCCGCCGCGAATGGCTACCAGGATGCGTGTGGCGGGTTTGGCTGCAGCATCAGCTGGGACTGCTAGAGTAGTTTCCATGGAGGTGGGAATACAGGTGGGGAGCAGAATATCCCGGTGCTGCCGCCACCAGAGTTGGAATCGTGTGGACCGCCGAAGGGTTCGCAGAGTGAAGCCGCCCACGGTGATACTGGTGGCAAAGAGTAAGGCATGGGTTTTTCCCAAGCGATGGTAAGGGCAAACAGAGCCATGAGGATCCCCAGAGCCAGCAAGCCAATGCATTCCCAGCGCTGGGAGGGCAGACCCGTATGGGTTGCGGTAGCCAGCAGGTTGATGGTGATAGCCCCCACGACACCGATAGCATACAGGTCCGCTAGCCCAGCAATATCCGGAACCAACAGGATGATCACAATCGGCAATAGCGTGCCCAGCAACAAGGGGATTACCGGCACCCCGTAGGTATTCAAACCGGCGAAGATCGGAGGCAATTCGCGATCCCGGGCCATGGTGTATTGGATGCCGATCATGCCTGCCAAGGCGGTGTTGCCGGCTGACAGCAGCAAAAAAAGCGAAGATGAGAGAAGCGACGACGCCGAAGATCGGGCTGACATATTCCTCCGCCAGCAGCCGTAACATGCTGTCGCGGTGGGCGGTGTAAGCCTGTTGCGGATCTCCATTGCCTAGGGTTTCCAGCGGAAGTGCTTGCATGGCCGCACAGAGTACCAGGTTGAAAAAGGCAATTTCGATCATCACGGGCAGGATCGCGCGGCGTGCTGTTCGCTCTACCGGTGCTATCATGATCCCTGTTAGATTGGCAATGGTCTCCACACCTGAAATGGCCAGAATGATGAAGGTGAAACGCTGCCACCATTCCAGGGGTCCTCCTGTGGGAGAACGGACTTGGGCGTGGAACACATGGGTAATGCTGCCCCTGCAATGACAACCGTCGTGACAATCGCAGCGATCGCGACTGCGAGGGCGGCATTGCCGGATCTGCGTGGTCCAAACAGGTTCAGCAGTCCCAATAGCAGGATGCATCCGACGGCCCAGAGGTGGGGTTGGGGTAACTCAACGTAGTGGAAGGCGTCCACGATGGAAATGGCGGCCGTGACGGTATAATCAGCGAACAGAAGTAAGCCGCCGAAGACCCCTAATAGAGGATGTCGCAGACGTGCCGCGGTGTAAACACCCCCTCCATCCGGGTACAGGTGGCAGATGAGGCCATAGGCCCAGCCGATGGCCAGCAACAGGCACGACATCGCCCCCATATACCACAGCGAGGCGTGGTGGGCATAGAAAAAACAGAGTCCCAAAACATAAAGGCGACTGGTTCCCCAGTCACCAAACAACATAGCGCCGGCATGATACCAACGCAATTCCCGGGGGCGACGCCCCACCAGTTGCGATGTATCCATGGAGAGCGGACCTTGAAATCCCTGGAAGCGCCCAGCCACGAGAACATAAGCCATGCCCGGCAGTTCCAGGGAGAGTGGATGACCCCACCGGCGGATGCTGCAAAAGCCAGTGGCGGGAGGGCACGGCCAGGAAACCGCTGTCACCCCTGGTCCAGACAGGTGCTTGTTGGCCCCCGAGCGGTTGGGAACCTGCTGCATCGGTTTGGGCCAACGACCCAACACACACAGGGTTTGTCCGAGTCGTGTCCATATTCCAGGAACATTCTGCAACATTCTACGGTCCGCAGAGGTGCCGACCAGATGGGCCACGCCTGCCCCTGCTCGCCGAGTGTCTCACCTCTACCCGATACCTCGGCTAGATTTGCACAATTGTGCAAGCAAATCATCGTGGTGAGAAAGGCGTATGTCTTACAGGTCGACGGATCGGATTGGTGCTACTTCCTTTCCAGGAAGCGTTCACAGCGAAACGTTCACGGCAGCAGAAAGAAATGTGCGGGGATGGGCCTGTATCTTATTGACCCACGCGGGATATTGTTGACTCAGGAGGGATAACTGACCTTATCGGTTAGAATTGAATGGGTGTGATGAAAACCGGTATCGTCTGGTATAGGTGCGTCACGTGGAGAAGAGGGGACTCGAACCCCTGACCTCCTGCGTGCAAAGCAGGCGCTCTACCAGTTGAGCTACTTCCCCCTCACTGATCACCTAGCGGGCGGATCGACCCAAATGTGCGCGTACCTGGACTCGAACCAGGGACCTCAGCTTTATCAGAGCTGCGCTCTAGCCAACTGAGCTATACGCGCCTAAATAGGGTCGCATGATGCCGAAGGAAGAGGGTGAACTTTCTTCTCGGCAACCCGCCATTTCTGCGTATGGGTGCAGGTACAAAGAATTGTAAAAATCCATCTCCAAAAGTCAAGGGAAGAGGGAAGGCACAGGACTGGTCAGGGCGTTTTCTACACCCACGCAATTCCCCGCATTGCACCTAAGCCTATGAATCCATGAGCGAAAAGAAACTTTCCCAGCGTGCCGCCCAGCCAAGGTAATCAGCCTGATACGCACCTGCTAATAAGGGGCATTGCGTAGGATGGAGGCGGGCAAAAACAGCGTCTCTTTTCCGCGGGCAGTACAGATTAAGTTCGCTCAATCCGCTTCCAAGCGTAAGATGATAGACGTGCGGGTTGTGATGGAGATTTCCGATTCCGCGGGAGAATAACGGGTCCAAGTCTGGGGAATAGTGGTGCGGTCATGAGTAATCTCGCAAGCCCAGGACTCCGGTTACGTCAAGCCTGGGAATCCAGCGCTATCGCTATTCCAGGGGTGTTTTGCCCTCTGGTGGCGAAGATGGCGGAACGGATGGGTTTCCATGCGGTGTATCTTTCAGGGGGAGGGTTGTCTGCGAGTCTGGGACTGCCCGACATCGGTTTGATCACTTTATCGGAAGTGGTCCAGCAGGCCCAAGCGATCTGTCAAGCTACCTCACTCCCACTCATTTGTGACGCGGACACGGGATTTGGCAGCACAGTCAATGTAGAACGCACAGTGCGCCTACTAGAAGCCGCAGGTGTTGCGGGGTTGCATCTGGAAGACCAAGAATTGCCCAAGCGCTGCGGTCACCTATCCGGGAAAACGCTCCTATCGGCGGAAGAAATGGTGACAAAGATCCGCGCCGCGATCGCTGCCCGACGTGACCCGAATCTGGTAATCATTGCCCGCACTGATGCTCGAGGTGTCAGTGGGTTGGAGGAAACGATCCGTCGTGCTCAACTGTACAAGCAAGCAGGGGCCGACGTGATCTTCCCGGAAGCTCTGGAAAGTGCTGAGGAGTTTGCCAGACTGCGCCAGGAAGTTGATGGTCCTCTGCTGGCTAATATGACGGAATTCGGGCGTAGTCCCCTGCTCAACCGGACAGAGTTGGAACAGATGGGTTACCGCCTGATTCTCTATCCCCTGACGGCTTTCCGGATGGCCTTGCGAGCGGCGGAAATCACCTTGCGGCACTTGCAGACCCATGGTCATCAATGTGAATTGTTGCCCCAGATGTACACCCGAGCTGAGCTGTACGATCTGCTGGATTATACAGGGTACGAGGAACGCGACCGGCAGTATTTCGGTCCCACTTCGTTCCGAGAATGATTCGTTCTCCAAACACGGTGCAAACTCATAGATAAGTAAGATGGATACAGGAAACGCGTAGGTAGCAGATACCGTGCGTTCTCCCTACACTCGTAGATGAGGACATCACCGATGACCAACAGTGGGAGTCAATACTCACCGGGTTTGGAAGGTGTCATTGCAGGTGAAACAACCATATGCTCTGTGGAGGATGGGCTACGCTACCGGGGTTACTCCGTAGCTGAGCTAGCTGAACACTGTTGCTATGAGGAAGTCGCCTACTTATTGCTCTACGGGGAGTTGCCTACTCCCAGTGAACTTCATGCCTTTCAGACGCGTATCGCTGCGGCCCGTCGGCTGCCTCCACCCCTGCGAGACTTTCTCGCCGCGCTGCCCAAGTGGACGCCACCTTTGGATGCCCTTCGGACTGCTGTCTCTGCTCTGAGTCATTTTGACCAGAATGGAACGGATAATTCCCATGATGCCAACGTATGGAAAGCCGAACGACTCCTGGGACAGATACCAGTGGCAATCGTGGATCACTATCGGCTTTCCCAAGGACTGCTCCCGGTACCCGCCCGACAGGACTTAGGACAAGCTGCTAATTTCCTGTATATGCTTCGCGGTACTGAGCCTGCTCCGGAAGAAGTTAAGGCCCTGGATGTTTCGTTGATCCTTTACGCCGAGCATGAATTCAATGCCAGTACGTTCACTGCCCGGGTCATTGTTTCTACCCTTGCGGATATGCACGCCGGGATCACGGGAGCCATCGGAGCACTCAAAGGCCCACTGCATGGCGGAGCGAATGAAAAAGTGATGGATCTGCTCCGAGCAGCCGGCGGACCAAACACTGCTGCAGCGTGGGTCCAGGCGGCTCTGGCTCGCAAGGAACGGATCATGGGGTTCGGTCACCGTGTGTATAAGAGCGGGGATGTTCGCGCTCAGATTCTCAAAAAGTATGCACGCCAAATGGCGGAAAAGTCCGGGGATCTTCATTGGGAAGAAACGGCGGAAGTTATCGAACAGGTCATGGCCCAACACAAGAATATGTACCCCAATCTCGACTGGCCCGCTGGCCGCCTGTATCACGCCATGCGCCTGGACGTCCCGTTATACACTCCCATTTTCGCTATGGCACGCGTCGCCGGTTGGGCTGCTCATATCATCGAACAAATGGATAACAACCGCCTCATCCGTCCCCGTGCTCTATACAAAGGACCGCCTCCACGATCTGTACGACCGTTGGCAGAGCGGGGATGATTTCCCCCAGTTCCAACACGTCTGCGGCCACGACTAGCGCGTCAGCGTGCTTCCCTTTTGCGGAACATGAAGCAACACGACGGATCCTATGAAATCGGGATTTCACGGTGAGGTCGTTCTGACCGCTTGTGGTGGAGAAGCCAACAGTAGCGCGGGCTTCTGCAAATGTCGGCGTACTGCATTGCCGAAGACCACCCCCACCGCACCATCCACGATACGATGGTCGAAAGAGAAGGACAAGTACACAATATGCGCGGGCCGAAGACGGTCGTGCTCATCATAAACCGGTCGCTTGACTATCTTGCCCACACCTAAGATTCCCACTTGGGGATGATTGATAATGGGTGTGGCCATCAGGCCCCCGATGTTTCCAATAGAAGTAATCGTAAAAGTCCCCCCCTGCAGATCGCTCCAAGGAATGCGTCCACTACGGGCCTGCTGGCTGAGGCGTTCAATATCCTGAGCGATCGTCCAGATGTCTTTTTTATCCGCATCCTTGATGACCGGCACGATCAGCCCTGCCGCAGTAGCAACGGCGATCCCAATGTGGTAATGGTCATGAATGGTGATCTCCGCCGCAGCTTCATCGAACGTACTATTGACAATCGGGACTTCCCGCAAGGCAGCTACCGCCGCTTTGACCAGAAACGGTAAATAGGTCAGTTTGACACCCGCCTGCGTGGACGCCTCCTGCAATTGTTCCCGTAACCGCACCAGGTCTGTAACATCGCACTCATCCATGTAGGAGTAATGCGGTATGTGTCGTTTGGCAGTGACCAGATGTTCCGCAATGCGTTTGCGCAAACCGACCAAGGGAAGGCGGGTACCTGGCGTACCTAAGTCGAAAAGTTCGGCTTCAGTCGGGGAGCGTCCTGCGGGACGATCCCTTTCGAGAAAGGTGACCCTCTCGGAAGGTCGACGCAAGTAGGGGGTCAGGTCCTCGATGAGGATACGGCCGCCAGGACCAGAGCCGCGAATGCGTGATAAATCCAGTCCCAGCTTACGCGCCAGCAGACGCACCGAAGGAGCGGCCGGTGGTGCCGATTGCCTCCGGTTACCCGCGTTGGCCAGTCCCGATGTCTGACTTCCATTACCGGCGGGAGACGCGTGAACCGGCTCAGGACTAGTTCTGGACACCGAGCCCGCCGGTATCTCTGAACCTGAAGATTCTCTTGAGGGTTCAGCCGAGATGGTGGTAACTCCCTTCTCCACCGAAGGAGTTGGCGCAGTTTCAACAGGATTGAGGGGAGTGCTCTCTGTTGAGGCGTAGCGGAGGAGCCGCTCACCCACACGGACTTTCCGACCCTCACGGGCATACAGCTCTACAATCTTTCCGGCGAAGGGAGCCGGTATTTCCATAGTAGCTTTGTCCGACATCACTTCTGCTAAACCCTGACCGGGACGGACTATATCCCCGGGTTGAACCAACCAACGCAGAAGTTCCACTTCAATCAACCCTTCCCCAACGGGTGGCAACAGAAAGTCGGTCATCGGGGCACCTTCCGCAGGAAAATGCATTCGCTGGTGCAATGCCACCAGAGCATCGCTCAGTTCTTTCCCACCTCAAGCAGGATCGGCGAGCAACGCCCGGATCGCCGCCTGCACGTCCTCCGCTTGGGGCACGCTGTTGCGTTCATACACTTGATTCATCCCGATTCCAGGTACGTGTTTGCCCATCAAGGCACGCGGACGAACTAGCAGATCATAAAAGTGTTCCTCGATAATCCGACGCAACAAATGCTCCGCAAAATTCGTAACCTCGGTATCTTCGTTTACGATCAAGACCCGACCTGTTTTCACCACACTTTGGGAGATCAAGTCCCAATCGTACGGAAACAGACTCCGCAGGTCGATGACATCACAGCGGATGCCTTCCTGACGGGTCAACTCATCCACCACCTGCACACATATGGGCAGGTGCCGGCCATAACTGATAATGGTTGCATCTTGACCTTCGCGAACCAACTCGGCCCGACCGATCGGCACAATGTATTCCTGAACAGGCGGCCATTGCGGACTCCAATGGGTACGGTCTCCAATCGGTGCGTCGATCATACGGGATAGTTGTTCCGGATCGTCCGGTTCTCCAGGAATCAAGCGTTCTCCGCGCACACGCAGCAGAGCTTTGGGGAGCAGATAGAGCACAGGATTGGGGTCTATGATCGCGGCCAGCATCAACCCATAAGCATCCAGGGGGTTGGAAGGCATGACAATTTTCCACCCCGGCAGGCGTGTGGCCCAACTATCAAAGGAGTGCGAGTGGTATATGCTACCGCGGATGCCAGCACCGGTGGGAGTCATGACCACGATGGGCATATCATATTCCCCACCACTGGCCCAGCGTTGATTTCCCGCGATTTTGAGGAGGTCCAGAACGTTGAAGGCGTAGTCGCAAAATTGGATTTCGCAAACGGGACGTCCTCCCGCGTAGGCGATCCCCATCGCCGTCCCGATTATTCCGCGTTCATCCAGCGGCGTGTTCCAAGCAGTTTTCAAGCCTTGCGTGACCGTGAAGACGCCACCTAACGGCGGTCCGACATCTTCTCCAAAAATATCGGTGACACCCAGATGTTCCTCACCATAGTGCAGTGCCAGACGCACGGCTTGCGCCATCGTAGCCATGGGGAGGTATCCTTATCTTGTGTCGTTCTCGGAAGCATCCCTGAAGCCCACCTACTTTGGCAGACTGGAGCGCCTTATTCATTTAGACCGGCTCATATTCCCAACCGTCCAGGCAAGCCGGTGTAGTCCTGCGGATATACCACATCGACGGGGCTGGGAGCATAGGTGAAGCGATAAACATCCTCGGGCCGGGGTTCCGGTTCGCGTAGGGCAGCGGCCACTGCCGCTTCTGCTTCCGCTCGCGCTTCCGTCCAGAGGGTCTCGACCGTGCTGGCATCCATCGCCCCACAAGAGAGGAGCTTCTCTTCGAACATCTGAAGGGGGTCCGGTTGCTTCCAGTCTCGTTGGGCCCCGCTCGAGGAGGAGTGTCCATGCAACCGGGATACCAAGGTTTCGAGCAGGTAGGGTTTGCGTTCTTTCCGGCAGTACCGCATCGCTCGGTCGATGGCATTCCACGCCAGTACAGGATCATTCCCATCCACTGTTTCGGCACGGATGCCGTACGGGATGGCACGATCCGCGACACATTTTTCGGCGCAGACAGTGGTGAAGTCCGTGGAGATGCCGAAACGATTGTTGGTGACAATCATCAGCACCGGCAACTCATGGCCTGGCCGAGTACTCCAGTTCAAACACGTCTCGAAGTCTCCTTCTGCAGTGCCCGCCTCTCCTCCTATTACAATGGTAATGCCTTCATTCTCTTCGGGATGTTTCTGACCATGTCGCTTCTGCATCAGCGCCGTGCCGGGAGCCATGGCAAATTGCACCTCGATGACACTGGTCACCGGCACCACATTCCACTTTTTGACGGCATAATGACCGACGAAGTTGCGCCCCCGGGAATGGGGATCGGTCCAACGCATCGCCAACTGCCGCACATGGTCGATCATGGGCATGCCCATCGCCAGGAGCACGCCGGCATTACGGTAGTGCAAATGCAGATAGTCGTAAGCCGGGCCTTGACCCTTATGAACCTGAAGCCCCAGGCAGACGTTGACCGCTTCCTCACCGGGGCCGCCAATCCAGAAATAGGCCTCGCCGGACTTGGACATCTTGATGCTACGCTCTTCCAGGGCCCGTGTGCGGACCATCTGCCGGTAAATGGTCAGAGCCAATTCGGCGGAGATGACCTCCCGACCCGAACGAATGACTGCAGGTGCGGCAACCCCGGTGGGCCGCCGTTGCCCTTCCGGAATATCGGGCTGCTCCTCTTCGAAATGCATCTCGGGCATGATCGCGCCCTCCCCGAGTTCCATGAACAGGCGGCTCTATCCCACCGCGACCTTTCCGATCCTGTACTCACCCTACATAGGACACACTCCCTGCAATTGATCGTTCGCCGGTTGGTGATTCTACCTCCGGGGTCAGGGGATAGATGAGTATCCGGCTTTCTCGTCGGAACGTCAAGCCCACCGCCAACCTGCGACGCTTTATGCTCCTCCCGTATCCTTCTATCCCCATTATACCACACTCCCCCGTGACTCTCCACGCATTGCCAGGACCTAGGGAGGGGGTTCCGACCTGCTTGAGGCGATCGAACCACATGGTCCGACGGGACATCTTGAGTCCTGCGCGGGTGGCGCCCCTCACTCGCCCTTCTTGGGGTGGTATAGCCGGAATTCTTGTGTCCCTCATTCGCCCCACCTGGGGAGCAGCCGGTATTGTGGAAACCCCGGTGACTGTTTCGATTCATTTCCGTCCCTCCCTGCTGCTTCTCGTTTTTGGAATAGCCGGCATTTGAAGGCCGGTTTGCGCATCTCCCCCGGTGCTGTCCGGCCTGCTCGCCACTTAAGCTGCTGGAGCGAACTGTCCAGCTGGCCTGACCCCCACCCCGACGCCTAGCGATACGAGAGACGAACCAGGCCTTTACCCACCCTTTACCCCCACCAATTCGACCCGCTTCTGTTAGGATCAGGACCATGACTTGACTTCTCCTTGCATTTCGTAAAATCTGTTCATCTGTAAATATGAACCATAAATCGGCGGAAGTCAAATCACTTTTTCCATTTTTTGGAAGAATGGCATAAGCTGGTCTTCCTTCCCGTCGTGGTTGGAGGGTCCAACCAATCCATCACGACGTCTGAGGCGAGATAGGGCGAGATAGGGCGATGCAGGTGCGAGCGACTGGCCATGGAACCCATCGACCTCCGGAAGAGGCAGCAGCGGTAGAAGCCGGTCACATTCTCTGTCGAATTTTGAGAAAATTCTGGGATTTTCCAGATGCATTCAAAACCGGGGAGGCTCGGCACGGACCAGGTGATTGGCATAATCCAGGGAGTCCAGTGTCCCCGCATCGGTCCAATAGCCTTCGAGGAAAAAGTGTCCCAGGCGGCCTTGACGCAGGTAGTGGTTATTGACATCCGTGATTTCCAGTTCTCCACGGGCGCTGGGTTTGAGCGTCTTGATGATCCCGAAGACATCGGGGGGGTAGATATAAATGCCTACCACGGCGTAGGGGCTGGTCGGTTGAGGCGGTTTCTCTTCGATGGCAACGATACGACCCTCCCGCACCGTCGCTACGCCGTAGCGTTGGGGATCAGGCACTTCCTTGAGGCCGATCCAGGCCCAATCCGGGCGGGTATTGGCTAGCTCCAGGATAGGCACCAACGGATCGCGGAAGATGTTGTCTCCGAGCAGGACACAGGCCCGACTGCCGATGCAGAAGTGCTCGGCCAATCCCAACGCCTGAGCGATACCCCCGGCTTCATCCTGGACTCGATAGGTGAGGCGACAACCATGATGGCGGCCGGAACCCAACAGTTCGACAAAGTCCCCCATGTGTTCCGTGCCGGAAACCAGCAGGATTTCTTCGATGCCCGCTCCGGTCAGTTTCTTCAGCGGGTAGTAAACCATTGGCCACGGACCGACCGGCAGAAGATGCTTGTTGGTCACTTTGGTAAGTTCGCCCATACGCGTGCCTTTACCACCCGCCAGAATGACACCACGAAGCGACATGATGACCTCTCTCGTTTCAGGGGGACATCACAGAAGCTGCCTGGTTCGAGGATGAAGACAAGGAACCGTATTGTCGATGATAGTAATTCATGTAGTCCTGGTTGCGGATGGCGGCGACCCAATCGGGGTGATCACGATACCAGCGGATGGTCTGCTCCAAGCCTTCTGCGAAGGGAATCTGTACGGACCAGCCTAGGGCTTGCTCGGCTTTGCTGCAATCCATGGCATAACGGCGATCATGTCCCGGGCGATCGGGTACAAAACGGATCAAGGATTCTGGCTTGGCTAATGCCCGGAGGATGCGACGGGTGAGTTCCAAGTTGGTCAATTCGCAGCGTCCGCCAAAGTTGTAGATTTCGCCGACCTGCCCGCGCTTCCACGCCAGGTGCAAGCCTCGGCAATGGTCGCGGACATGAATCCAGTCGCGTACTTGCATCCCGTCGCCATAGACCGGCACTGGTTCCTCGCGGAGCAGATTGGTGATAAATAGCGGGATGATTTTCTCGGGAAACTGGTAGGGTCCGTAATTATTGGAGCAACGGGTGATGATCGCGGGTACACCGAAAGTATGGTAATAGGCTCGCACCATCAGATCAGCAGCGGCTTTACTGGCGGCGTAGGGGCTGTTCGGCTGTAACGGCGACTGTTCCGTAAAAACGCCGGTGGGTCCCAGGGAGCCGTAAACTTCATCTGTGGAAACATGGACGAAGCGGCGGATGCCAAACGCCCGGGCCGCATCCAGCAACACTTGGGTACCCAGCACGTTGGTCCGCACAAACGGCGAAGCGTCGTGGATACTGCGATCCACGTGGCTTTCCGCAGCCAGGTGAAACACATCGGTGACCCCGCGACGCATTGCCTCCCACACCTGATCGCGTTCTGCAATGTCCCCACGGATGAAGTGGTAGCGCGGATGCTGGGCGACGTCCGCCAGGTTGGCCAGGTTCCCGGCATAGGTGAGAGCATCGAAATTGAGGATGTGAATATCCGGCTCGACTTCAAGCAAGTAATGGATCAGATTGGAGCCGATGAATCCGCAGCCACCGGTCACCAGAACTAAAGTCATGACAGACCTCCCCAGTAACAGATCGGTTTCTTGACATTTTTCCCCTGGAAAGCATCCGATCACTAAGAGAGGCAGACTAGCAAAGGTCTGGGGGGATTGCCAACGGCGTCTGAAGGCTTTCGTTCCGCTGGACCAATAATATCCCGATCATGACCGCATGTCTTGGGGCAAGCCGACTTCCTCCGACTACTGCTCAAAGGCTGGTAGAGACGCCATCGGTCGAAGAACCTTGGATTTCCAGGGAAAAACGTAGGCGGCCCAAGGAGGAACACGCTTCTTTCCGAGTACTTTGGAGCCATCAAGTCAGTTGCGCTAGAAGTTCATCAAGCAGACGCAAGGCCACGGCGATTTGATCGGCGGTGATACACAAAGGAGGACAAAAACGCAGGGCAGCCTCCCCGCACCCCAGGAGCAATACACCGTGACGGAAAGCCAGTTGCAGAAAGCGATCGCGCAATTCCGGTGTGGGGAGGTCCACGGCAAGCATAAGGCCGCACCCGCGAACATTTCGGAGGATGGGGTGGCGTTCGGCCAGGCTCAGCAACCCTGCACGCAGTTGTTCGCCACGAGCCACTGCGTTGTTCAGATATTCCTTTTCCAGCAGGTCAAGGGTGGTCAGGGCGGCGGCACAGGCTACTGGATTACCCCCAAAAGTGCTGGCATGGCTCCCTGGCGGCCAATCCATAATGTGGGTCTGCGCCACGACCGCTCCTAAAGGCAAACCGCTGGCAATTCCTTTGGCCAGGCAAATGACATCGGGGACAACACCGTAATGTTCGATGGCGAACATGCGGCCGGTTCGACCTATACCGCTTTGGACTTCATCCGCTACCAGGAGCATGCCATAGCGGTCGCACAGTTTTCGCAAAGCGGGGAGGCAACCCGGCGGCCAGGGATAATATCCTCCTTCCCCCTGGATCGGTTCGATGAAGATGGCGGCCACTTCCTCCGGAGGAGCCAGACGACGCAGCAGGGTCGTCTCCAGTTCTTCGACCCAGCGACAACCCTGACGACACCATCCTCCCTCGGGACAAGTGCGAGGGAAGGGTATGTGATGGATTTCCGGCACAAGCGGGGCAAAGCCGCGGCGGTGCACAGCCTTGGACGCCGAAAGGGACATGGCTCCATAGGTGCGGCCATGGAAGGCTCCTAACAAGGCGAGCACCCGAGGGCGGCGGGTATGCCACCGCACCAGTTTCAGGGCGGCTTCGATCGCTTCCGCTCCACTATTGCAAAAGAAGACCTTTTTCGGCCCGTCGCCGGGTGTCAACCGCGCCAGGCGTTCCGCCAGTTCAGCTTGCTGGGGATAGTAAAAATCGGTTCCGCTCATATGGATGAGCCGCTCGGACTGCTCCTGAATCGCTGCCACAACCTGAGGATGGCAATGCCCGGTCGCAGTCACGGCGATCCCCGCTGTCAGGTCCAGGAAGAGATTCCCATCAACATCCTGGACGACGCACCCGCTGGCCCGTTCCACCACCAGAGGATAAAGCCGCGTGTAGGACGGAGATACCCATGCGGCATCCCGTCGCAGCCATTCTTGCGCCTTCGGCCCAGGAGGCGGAAGGCGGATATCCGGCACTGTTCGGCCGTCGAACAACCCCATGATCGCTTTCTCCCTTGTTTGGTGGAGCAGTCCATGGCCTGCCGTTTTCGCCGGTCTGTTCCGGAGCCTGGCAGAGCACAGTTTTGGCGATTCCCCAGCTGGTCGCTTCCCCGGAGATTGCACTCCCCAACCAGGTAGGGGGAGAAGACCTATCCGCATATCCCCCCGCGTAGGGGGAAAAGACCTATCCGCATATCCCCGCGTGCACGATCAGTAGAAGATCATCCTCAATCAGCGTCAGCGAGCGGTCTCGATCAGTCGATGGCGGCCGATAATCCCTGAGCCATTTTGATTTCTGTACCGTGATTGACCGTCCAGGCCGTTTTGTGGGTCACCACTTCGATCAATCCGGCGGCAGAGGGATGGCCATTGCCGCTCCGTTTCACGCCTCCGAAGGGCAAGTGGACTTCTGCCCCAATACAGGGGAGATTCACGTATCCCATGCCGTACTCACATTCTTCGCGGAAGTAGCGAATCCGGCGATAATCTTCCGAGATGACGGCCAGGGACAAGCCATACTCGACATCGTTGTGGATACGGACAGCCTCTTCGTCATCTCGGAAAGGGATGAGGGCGACATGGGGACCAAAAACTTCCTCGCGTAAAGCCGGCAAGTCGGTGCGCCAAGGAGTGCGGTAGATGAAGGGTGTCATGTAGCAGCCGGTGGGATGCGATGACGCGAGAGGGCCGCCGTCCAGCAAAACCTGCACTCCCGATGTCTGACGCACTTGGGCATTGTAGTGCTCGATTTTCTCCATCGCGGCGTGATGGATGACCGGTCCAGCGAAGTTTTTCTCATCCAGAGGGTCCCCGAATCGCAAGCGACGGGCCGTGGCAACAAAGGCCTCGGCATAATGATCGAGCAGCTTTTCATGCACCAGAATACGACTTGCCGACACGCAGCGTTGTCCAGTCGTCTTGAAGGCGCTGAGAATACCCGCGTTGACAGCCAGATCAAAGCGGGCATCCAGGCACACAATCACGGCATTCTTACCCCCCATTTCCGCCGCGACGATCCGATCCGGTATGCTGGCGGAAAGTTCTTGAATGCGTCGGCCCACCTCGTAACTGCCGGTGAAGAGCACCACCTGCACCCGGGGGTCTTTTACCAGCAATTCCCCGACAGTTCCATCTCCGTGGACCAGATTGATGGTTCCCGGTGGAAAACCTGCCTCGTGGAACAGCTCGACGAGTCTCTGGCCGACGGCCGGGGTATCCTCACTCGGTTTGAACACCGCCGTGTTCCCTTCCAAAAGGCTGGGACCGAGCATCCACAGGGGCACGGCAAAGGGGAAGTTCCACGGGGTGATCACCGCGACCACACCCCATGGTTTGCGACGGACGAAGGAGTCCTTTTCCGCAATTTCACTAGCCACCACGTCACCATAAATCCCTTGCCGACCGACTCCGAAGACGTATTGCACCATGTGCAAGCCTTCGATCACCTCCGCCCGACATTCGGTGATGTTCTTGCCACACTCACGGGCCATCAACTGGGCAATCGCTTCCAGGTCCCGCTTGATGAGTTGCGCGAGACGATCGAAACACTCCGCGCGGAGGATGCGACTGGTGCGTCTCCAGGCCGGATAGGCTTGACGGGCTGCCGTCACCGCTGCGGACACTTCCTCGGCTGTGGCCTGCGGAAATCGACCCACCACCTGGGCCGTATCGGCGGGCGAGAGACTTTCGAAGTCGTCCCGCGGTGGAGACCACTCTCCTGCAATGGACAACCTCCCGCGAATCGGTGGCAGTAACATGGTCATGGTTATGTCCCTCCCCTTCCCGGCTTCGTACCGCTGCGAACAGACCCGCTCTTCCGGTTGTTCCATTTTACGCCATAGCCGAGCTTCCAAAATCGTGTGGAGTGTCACTGACCGGAGCAACCCGAAACTGAGAGAAGAACATCCCCTCCACGAATGGGGCGGAAACCGCCTTTGGACCTGCCTGATGTCCGCTCTGTGTATCCTGTCTGGTTTCCCTTTTGGATCAACATTTGAGGCTGCGGGTGCCATCATCCTCCCCGTCAGCTTGCTCACCGCTCCTTCCTATAATATGGGCAACCTTGCCCGAGAACCCTAAGCGAGCAACAGCCGCATGCTCGAAGAAAGGAAGCATTTGGACTTACCGATTGGAAACCAGTACTGGCGTGTGGAAATCGCTTGTGAGCGGTGTTTGCCCTTGCAGCGTCTGACGTACTCCCCTCCCACCGCCACACCTGCGGAATTGATGCGGTTGGCTCTGGAACAGCCCCGCCGTTTCGTGCCTCTGCGTCAGGCGTTGACCCCGGACGACCGGATTGCCATCGTTTTGGATACCGATTTGCCTGCTCTGGGCGAATTATTGCAGGAAGTGATCCAGCACTTGCATTCCGCGGGAATCGCCTCGGAAGCAATCACAATACTGACCCCTCCTCACGCTTCGACACACTGGCAAGCCCGTTTGCCGGAATCCCTCCATAGGGTCCGACGGGAACAACACGATCCCGGAGATCGATCCCGCCTGGCGTATCTGGCCACCACGGCCGGTGGCCGGCGACTTTACCTCAATCGCACGCTGATCGATGCCGACTTTGTGATCGTCCTGAGTGGCCGACGCTACGATCCCCGCACCGGTTACGCAGGGGCTGAGACCGCTATCTTCCCCGACCTGGCCGACGCGGAGACCCGCTCCAGCTTTGCAGGTCATTTTCGCCTTCACTCGCCCCAGCCAGAGGCAGACCCCTTGCGGAGCGAAGCGGCGGAAGTGGTCGGCTTGTTGGGTGTGCCCCTGTTTGTGCAGGTGATCGAAGGTGAGGGGGACCAGGTCCAGGAAGTCATCGCCGGTCTGAGCGAAAGTTGCCGCGAGGGAATCGAGCGTCAGGACGCCCGCTGGCGGGCCGCCGTCACCGAGGAAGCAGATACAGTCGTGGCAACGATAACAAGTTCTACCAACCGACTCCGTTTTGCCGATTTGGCTCTGGCGGCGGCAAGCGCGGCCCGCGTCGCCCGTACAGGAGGCCGAGTCGCCATCTTATCCGATGCTGCTCCGGAATTGGGCGCGGGGGCCCATCTCTTGCGGAGCCTGGATGACCCCCAACAGGCCCCGCGTCAACTGGAACGCGTACGTCCCGAGGATTGGGCCGCCTGTCGGCTCTGGGCTTATGCAGCCTTTCGCTGCAGCCTGTTCCTTGCGAGTCAATATCCGGATTACGTCGTGGAGGAACTCTTTGCCACTCCTCTGCACTCGCGGGAGGAACTCCAGAGACTTCTCGATGCCGGCGGCAAAGTGCTCTTCCTTCCCGATGCTCATAAACTGATGGTCACATTCGCCAGCAATCCGTAACATCATCGAGTGCCAATCATGATGTCGAAGATCACCCTGAACCCAGACGATGCCTATACCGCCGCCCGGGAACATGCTGCTCTGTTCGATCTGTCGTCCTTGGGCAAAGTCCTATTGACCGGTCCTGATGCCCCCCAATTCGTGCACAATCTCTGCACCAACACGGTGACGGACCTTGCTTTGGGAGCAGGATGTCCGGCTTATTTGTGCGATCCCCGTGCGAAGGTCCTCTTCCCGTTGTGGATTTATCACCTCCGTCTGAGGGATGGACGACACGCCCTCTGGCTGGAAACTGCTGCCGGGTGCGCCCAGGATTTGCTCACCTATCTGGATCGTTATCGGATCTCGGAACAAGTGGAAATGAGCAACGTCACGGTCCGCTTCGCTCAGTTCCATCTAGCCGGCCCCCAGGCAACTGCTCTTCTGGCTACCGCTATCGCCGATGCCGTGCCGACCTTGCCCGCATGGGGACATATGGAACGAACCATCGGCACCCTCACCGTCCACATCCGCCGCTTCGATCGTCTGGGCCTGCCTGGATACGACATCGTCGTCCTAGCCGAACGTGGTGCACAACTGAGAGACCACCTGCTCAACCTTGGGATCATCCCCGGGACTTCTTCCGCCTACGAAACGTTGCGAATCGAAGCGGGGTTTCCCCTTTGCGGGGTGGATTACGACCGCGAACGGAGCGTGCTTGAACTTCCCCATTTCGAGCAGGCCGTCAGTTATACGAAAGGGTGCTTCCCCGGTCAGGAACCGATCGTGATGGCACGGGATCGTACCGGCCATCCTGTCCGCACGTTCGTCGGTCTGAAGGTGTTGCATGGAGGACCACCCATGCCTGGCACTCGCCTGCTCCAGCAGCAGCGGGAAGTGGGCATCCTTACCTCCAGCACATTTTCCCCGCGTTTGCAAGCACCCCTGGCCTTGGGATACCTGCGCTGGGGCATCCACACGCCGGGACAGATTGTCGAAATCGAACCGGGTGCCGGAGCACGCCCCGCTCTGGTCTTGGGACCTCCCCCTTTCGACCTCACTCACACCGCACGATGAGCTGCATCTCGGACGCCTAAGTCACGATGCCGCGGATTTCTTCCTCCCCTTTTACTGGCAAAAGCCTCACTTCCTTTCCAGGCGGAACCCCTCATCACGTTTCGTCTGGCTTGGGGCTCTCCGTCGCTGCCGATGAGGGAGACACCGCGTGCTGGGTCAAAAAGTCCAACTCGGGACGCACCTCAGGACGCACCAGGGACGGGTCTGGTTGCAAAGGGTAACGCACTGGGAGAGCCATCCTCTGCCTCTGTGACCAACTCAGATACCACCGCGTGAGGTTCAACAAGCCGAAAACCAGGGCAAATGCCGCTCCCAAGTTCATCCGTAAAGGATCGTAACGGGATGCCCACTCCGGTACGATCCAATACCGCAAGGCCAGGAAAACGCTCGCCAGGAGAAAAAACACCCCCACGATCAATCGTAAAGTCGCAATCGACATCGCCGGCCTCCTCCGCTACCCGAGTGCGGTCTCCCTTTTCGGTGTTCCCATCTTCCTCATCATCATACTTTGCGAGAGAGAATCATCCTACCTTGCGGGAGAGACTACCTTGCGGGAAAGACCAACGCCGCAGATAATCGACCTTATGCCTCGTCGGCAAGCTTACCGCAATAGCTGATCAGCATGATGCCTCAATTCCGGGTGAACTAACAGACCTATTCCCCCCCATGCCTATGACGGAGCAGGTAGATGAAAAAGTACCGTGTAGCAGTCATTGGTCGGACCGGTAGAGGAAATTATGGTCACTCGTTGGACACGGTCTGGTTGAAGTGTCCTCGCGCGGAGATCGTGGCGGTGGCAGATGAGGATGAGCAAGGACGTGCAGCAGCGGCTCAGCGTCTCGGCGCAAAGCGTGCTTATGCGGACTATCGTCAGATGCTCGAGAAGGAGCGACCGGAGATTGTCAGCGTTGCACCCCGCTGGCCGGACTGCCACCGCGATATGGTCATCGCCTGTGCTCACTACGGCTGTCACATCTTCCTTGAGAAGCCGGTGGCTCAGGACCTGCAACAGGCGGATGAGATGATCGCCGCCTGCGACCGTCATCATGTCCATGTAGCTGTCGCTCATCAGACCGCTTACAGCCCTAAGCTCAAGGTCATTCAAGAGCTGATCCGTTCGGGACACCTCGGGGACATCCTCCTGCTGCGCAGTCACGGCCGGGAAGATCATCGTGGCGGCGGCGAGGACCTGATCGTTTTGGGTACTCATGCCTGCGACCTGATGCGTCACCTGGTCGGTGACCCACGTTGGGCCTTCGCCTGCATTCAGCACCGTGGTCGTAAAGCCCTCCCTGCCGATGTCCGCCAAGGTACAGAACCTGTCGGCCCTGTTGTCGGGGATCAAATCACTGCCACCTTCGGTTTTTCGGCTCCCACCGTCGGTCAGTTCTACACCCACGTCGCCCGGCATGGAGTCGGCTCCCGCTATTGGATGGAAATCCGGGGCAGTAAAGGGACCATCCACATGGGGTATGGCATCATGCCTTTCGCTTATTTTTGCGATGACCCCAGTGGTATCTTCGGTCATCCGAAAACCAGGTGGACCCCCATCAGTACCAACGGGATCGGCCGACCGGAAACGTTCCCCACCAAGGAGCTGGAAAACGGCAACATCCTCATCATCCAAGACTTGATCGAAGCGATAGAACAAGACCGTCCTCCACGAGATAGCTTGCGTGATGGCCGAGCCGCTCTGGAAATGATTCTGGCCGTATACGAATCCCATCGGCGGCAACAGCTTATCGAGTTCCCTTTGAAAAATCGCAAGCACCCTCTGCAAGACTGGAAATGAAATCTTCAGCTATGTTCGCAGAACCCGCCCCCCTCAATCCCAGAGATGCGAAAGTCATCACCGCGGGCATTGCCCCTTGTTTCGATCTGGGAATCCATCATTCAACCCGGATTTCGGAAACGCGCGAATATTTCGGAAATGCACGAATATCGTATACTAACGACTCCTCTAGTACGAGCGATGATTCGAATCCCGGATAGATTCCTTGTGGCGGATTCAGCGTCCGCGGATACCGTGGTATTCCAATGGATACTCGTAATCCTTGCGCAAAGGATGCCCCACCCAGTCTTCCGCCAGCAAGATTCGGCACAAATTGGGATGGCCCAGGAAGCGTACACCGACCAGATCATACACTTCACGTTCCTGCCAATCCGCGGTGGCCCAGACTCGGCAGAGGCTGGGAACTTCCGGGAGCCGGCCGGCAACGCCGTCCTTCCACCGCGGCAGCTTCACCTTGAGGGTCAATCGCCTGCCCGGAAAGGAAAAACTCGAGAGATGATAAACCACCTCGATATGAGGCTCAAAACCTGCCTTCGCGGCTTTCTTGGAATCCGGCTCCAGATAGTCCACTCCCGTAATATCGTTGAGTATCTCGAAGCGCATCTCCGGATCATCCCGCAAATATCGTGCTACGGCTTCCAGATGCTCACCATGGACAACAACATAAGGGTCGATGGCTTCCAGGTTCTTCTCGACAATCGCTTGGCCAAACACCGACTCCAGCCGCGTGATAATATCTCTTTCCGTCATGAGTTAGACCCCGAGACACAAGAATGTTATGGCTAAACATATGGTAGATCTGCCAGATCGACCCCGCGAATAATCCCACGGGACCTCCCCTCCCTGACACCCTCTCAAGTGCCTCCCAGAAATTCTTCTCTAAGGTTTCCCACCACCTCACCCTCTGCAAACATACCGGCTCCTCACAGAGGAGGATATATCACCAGTTCATGAAAACCAAGCCGCACCAAACGTAGGCGCTCCTCAAGGGACCCCTCCTCAAAGATAGCCAGACAAGCGACCTTTTCGGAGGGTCGTCGTCCTCATCTTATGTATTTCCCTCTAGACTCCCGGAAAAGAAATGCCCTTCCGTATCTCCTGCTTCAGGTTGCCGAATCTCAGGTTCGTTCAATCTCACTCCTCCATGGCCAATGAATTTCTGATCCCTGAGCAGGTTGCTCTTGCGGGAGGCCGATCAGGACCGATATGGTCAAAAGAAGGGTGAGGATTGGCAGAAGGTAGCGAGTAAAGGAATGCCAGCGGATCAGAAGGACATATGCCATCTACAAACGTCGAGTCACACCGCTTATGGACCCGACCATTACGGCTCATGGCCCCGACAATTACGGTAGGGGAACTGGTGCACTAGCGGAGCCGAGCATTCCGCCACTGGCCTAGAGGGAACCATCCCATGATGGCGCCGATGATCCGACTCTTGAGTGTGGGGTTGTTACTTGGGCTTACAGGTTGGCTCACCGATGCGCAGGGCCAAATTTCCTCTGGCCGTATGCCTTCATTACCTGTCCATCCCTCGGACCGTCCCTCGGGGGAAGGGAAACTCATCATTTCCCCTACTACCGGTCGGGGAGTCCAAGTCGAGCCGGGCTTGCCTTTCTCTGTCCAACCTGATGATTATATCATCATTCGACCTCAGAAAGGATCTGCGACGCTCAAGACCGAGGCGAACCGCAAGGAAGAAACGTCATCACCGGCAACTCCCGGTATCCCAGTTTCACCACTGCCTGGTACCTCGTCACCTTCCAATGGTAATGACAAAAGCCAGTCTCCTACCACGGCACCGCTTCAGAACAACGGGAACCTGGACTACTGGTTTGTAGTCGCTATCGAGGGCCGGCGTGCGGGCTACGTCCACTGGTCCATTCAACGCCAAGAGTTCAAGGGGAAAGAATTTTTAGTGGGAACGCGTTACTTGCGGTTGACCATCGCACGCTTCGGCCAGGTGGTTACACAATGGAGCGAAGAATCGAGCGTGGAGACTCCGGAGGGTCAGGTCCTGGTGACCTCCATGCGTCAAGGTCTCGGGAAAGATCAGGCCCTGGCGATCAGTGGCACCGTGGAGGGCAAGACTTTGAAAGTGCGCGGCACGGGGATCGCCTCCGGTGCTACAGACACTCCCTGGCCGGATGGAGTCGTCGGCGTAGCGGGAGAGTTGCAACAATTCCGCCGCCTTTCCCTACAACCCGGTCAAGCACATCGCTATCTGACCTACATTCCTTCAGTCAATCGTGTCGTTACCATCACTCTAACCTTGGAAGGCGAAGAAAGCCGGGTGCTCTGGCCAAATACTCCTCCGCGACGATTGCTCCGTTATGTCAGCAAACCGGAACCTTTGGGCAAAGTCCGCTTGCCTAGGTCAACCACTTGGGTGGATGCTCAGACAGGGGAGCCGCTGCTGGTGGAAACTGACTTTCCCGCTTTTGGAGGCCGTCTGGCCTTTCTTCGGACGACGCGCGAAGCCGCCATGGTCCCTGTCAGCCAACCGGTGGAAATCTTCGCCTTCCAATCCATCCCTCTCAACCGCGCTATAGCTAATCCCCACAGGCAGTCGGAAATCGTGTACCTGGTCCGGATCCCCCAGGACGAGGAACCCGAGACGTTGTTTGTGTCGGACAGTCGGCAGCAGGTCAAGAATTACGATCCAGCCCAGAAAAGCTTGGAGTTGCATGTCCAAGCCCGACGGGGTCCCCAAGCGAATATCCAGGAACCGCCACCGGGCAAAGAGCATCTGGAAAGTAATTTCTTCCTGAACTGGGATAACCCGGATGTCAAGCGCCTGGCTGCTCAGGCTACGACAGGATTAGCGGGCAACGCCGAAGATTGGACCAAGGCATGTGCTATCGAGCGATGGGTCCACCAGAATATGAAGGCCTTCGAGTTGTCCCAAGCTCTGGCCACGGCGGACCAGGTCGCCAGGCATCTGACCGGAGATTGTACGGAATACGCGATGCTGGCAGCGGCCATGTGTCGGGCCGTGGGAATCCCTTCTCGCACCGCTATGGGCTTGATCTACGTGACGGATCAGAAAGGTCAGCCGACCTTGGCTTACCACATGTGGTTTGAAGTCTATGTTGCGGGCCAATGGGTTCCCCTGGATGCTACCCGAGGAGAAGGAGGTATCGGCCCGGGTCACATCAAGATCACCCACGATAGCTGGCATGATGAGAAGTCCTTCGCGCCCTTACTTCCCGTCCTGCGAGTCTTGTCGGCACACCCCAAAGTAGAGATTCGGCACGTCCGCCCCTGAAAGTCTCCCTAGCCGACCCAACCAACCACCAAACTATTCCCTTGTTGTTTCCGCCTCCGAATGCTCTCAGACCCTTTACTCTCTACGCTGAATTACAATTGCACTGTGAAAAATTTGCGGAAAATGCCAACTACGATAGCAAAGGACTTATACGTGGTTTATACTAGCAGGAGTGAATAGCCTGCTGAGTATGACTGCGCAAGGTCGTTGCCGAAAGTCGTTATCAATCTGACCCCGCAGAGAATATTTTCCGGAATCGATGTGCATGCCGGCATGGAAGATGTCACAGAAGTCACAGGCAGGACGAGAAAGACAGGATACAGTTTGGATGAAGTTGAGATGGGGTCCAATTGGAGCAACAACAGATTACTGAGAAGCCATCAACATCCCAAGTTATACCGTCGTGCATAGAGGATGAAAGCCGGCCAGGACCGAGGCGTAGGAGTAAACAACGGAATCACGCCCAAGACTCTTCGAGAGAGCATTCTATGATCCAGGTAGTGTGTCTCGTTGATGATCCCAAACCAGGCCGCCCCATGATATGTCCGGATTGTGGGTTCCACCGCCTTTTCCAGATCCGCATCTGCAGAGCATTCCAGCAGGTTCCAGCATGAGCAAGCAAGAGCCAGATTACCTGGCCCAAGAGGGCGGTATCTCTCCTTTGCGTGCTTCAGAGTCTCCCGCGGCGAATCCGACGGAGCCAGGACAGCTTTCTCTCCCCGCGATGTCTTCCCCGGCAATGATGAATCACGTTCGGTCCCTCTCGGGTGTCGATTCCACACCTACCGCTACGGTCCAAGGCATCATCCCATCCCGCGAGTTGCCCACATGGTGTGACGAGTTGCCCTGGTGTGGTGAATTACCGGCTTATACCCCGGACCCCTTGCCCGATGATTGGGTCGTACCGCCTGATATTTATCACGCCCTCAGCCACGCGCGATCTTGTCCCGACTTCTTCGCCATTCACGCTCCCGATGCCGACCAACGCCTGCTTCTGCTCATCTTCCTGGCCCGATGGTGCTCCCAGGAACGCTGGTGGATATTCGTGCCTGATATTTCCCGTGCTTGGGAGTTGATCCAGGCCTGGCCCGACCCCAAGGCTTGTCTTCTTCTGAGCAATCACGCGGAGAAGCCGGTGGGAGAAAACCTGGCAAAAGCCCTAACCCTTCGCGAATTGCACGATCAAATCGCCTGCCAGGTCCGCAGCAGGTTGCACCAGCGTCTCCAGCTCCTGCAACAACTTCAGACCATCACTCTGGAGTTGATCCGCTGCGACACCATTCAAGCCGAGCTTGCATCCTCTCTGGAAGGTCTGGAAAAAAGCATTCGCGCGGAAATCGAAGATGGGACTTCTCCACTAGGCCAAAGATGGAAGGATCGCTCCGCTCCGCTCCAACAACGGATTCTGGGGTGCGAGGCACGCCGGTCCCAGCTTCGGGAAAAGCTACGTCTGATACAATCGCAGCCAGCCCGAACCACTACGGAGGATAACGCGTCATCTTCCTCAGGCTGGTTTAGCCGAATCAAAAGGTGGCTGGATCGATTCCATGCGAGAGGCTCCGACCCTACCTCCAACAGTTCCCATCCTGAACAAACCACATCTCAAATTCAGTCGTTGCACGAGGAATTACAGGCTACTGAAAAAGAACTCGCGGATTTGCACAACACCCACAGAGCCGAGTATCAGAGATTGCTGGAAGAGGAATGGACCCAACGACGGCAATTGTTCCAGGAACGGCTCGCCCAAGAGCGGGCTGAGCATGAGCGTCTCAACGCAGAACGTGAACGCCTGATCCAGCAGTTGTCCTTGACACGCGTGGATGGCCCCACACTTGAGCAGGAGGTGGTGCTGGTCCAACGGCAGCTGCGAGAAATCGAACCTCTCATTGATAGCCAGGTTCACCAGCAACTGCAACAGATGCGTCTTGTCATCGGGGTTGCCGGTGAATGGGAGGACTTGCAACGCTGGCGCACCTTAGTGGGGCCTGTGGAACGGATGGTCTATGACAGTTGCGAGCAAATCCCAGAAGGCATGATACAACAGGCTCTATTCTGGCCTTCCCGTCATTTGTTGCTGGGCAACATTCTCCCCACTGGTACGGGTTATGGAGAGCTACCCGACGCAGTGCCGCAAAGCCGGTATGTTGCTTCGGCCTCCCGTTGGCCTGCCCGTCTGGCCATGAGATTGGACCAGCGACCGTGGGTGGTGGAAGGGGACTACCTCGTGGTGCGTCTGCGTGCGTGTCCGCCCGACCGACGTGCTTTTCTACGCAGTGAGCCCTTAGCAGATCATCCCGAGGTCACGCTGCGATTTTGGGACATTTCCGAACGGGAAACGGAACTGGTCGAAATCCTCTTTCCCCAGAGCTGGTGTTTTGCCGCACGTGCATTGCTGGCTCAGCAATTGGAGTATTATCGACCAGTCCCGTGCGGTCCGGCCCACTGGCATGAAAGCATCTCGGGAGACATTCGTGTCTGCTGGCCTGCGGTAGAACGCCTGGCCTGCCAGGGTCCATCGGAAACCATCGACTGGGGCAACGGCATCCAGGAGTGGTGCATTTTCGATGGGCAGACCTTCTACACTGCTGCATTGACCTTCCGGGCGGACAGCGGCTGGAACCGCTCCACAAGCGAAGCCTGGCTCCAGGAACTGCTCCCGCCCACGACCCAGCAACGTCTCGCCATCGTTACCTCCCGCCTGCCTGCACCCCACCTTACCGCCCCCTCCTACGCTTCATCTTCATCATCTGCAATCCCCATCCCGGAAGCTGCCACTCTCCCAGCCTCATGACTCTCAGATGGGATTGGAACTATGCCTGGGATTACACCCATAGGTAGGATCGCCCATGAGACAAACCTGAAAAAGCCGAAACCTGGAAAGGAACAGTGCGTTCGATACCAAGTTTGTGACAAGCTATGCAGAGAGGTGCCCGTCCATGACGCTTGCCCTATCTGCGGGTCGTCCGTAACGTGATGGTTGCTCTTCTTGGAGATCGTCACCCCCTTGGCCACGGAGGAGACCATGTCTGATATTCTGAATTTTTGTATCGTGGGTTGCGGCATGATTGCTCGGTTTCACACCCGGGCATTGCAAGAGATTCCGCAGACCCGGATCACCACCTTAGTCAGCCGCAACCAGGCCAATGCGGAACGACTGATCGCCGAAACGGGGATATCACCCTGCCCGATTTATAGGAGTCTGGATGAGGCCATCCCTCGGGAACCCATCGACGTCGTCATTGTCACGACGGCCAGCGGTGCGCATTTAGAACCGGCATTGTGTGCTGCCGCGGCTCGCAAGCACGTAGTGGTGGAAAAGCCCCTGGAAATCACTCCGGAACGCTGCCAGCAGATCATCGACGCCTGCGATCAGGCAGGAGTTCAGCTATGTACTATATTTCCTTCTCGATTCGGGGATGCCAATCAGGCGCTCAAGCGAGCGGTGGAGGGGCAGAAGTTTGGCCGCCTGACCCTGGCGGAAACCACTTGTAAATGGTGGCGATCACAACAGTACTACGATGAAGGAGGCTGGAAAGGTACCCGCCGCTGGGATGGCGGTGGTGCCCTGATGAATCAAGCCATCCACAATGTCGATCTGCTCCTGTGGCTGATGGGACCGGTGGAAAGTGTCTGCGGTTTTACCGCAACCCTGGCCCATGAGCGGATCGAAGTCGAAGACACAGCGGTGGCCATTCTGCGCTTTCGCAATGGAGCCTTAGGGGTCATTCAAGCAACTACCAGCGTCCACCCCGGCTACCCGAAAACCATCGCTATCCACGGCGATCGGGGCTCCGCAGTCATCGAGCAGGAGGATGTACTCCGCTGGGATTTCACCCCGGAAACCGAAGAAGATCGACAGATCAAGGCTCGCTTCGCCGTCAAAGTGGGTGCCAGTGGCGGAGCAGCGGACCCGAAAGCCATCAGCCATGAAGGACATCGACGCCAGTTGAGTGATTTCATTCACGCCATCCGTACTGGCCAACGACCGTTAGTAGATGGCCGTGAGGGAAAACGCTCCGTCGAACTGATCTGCGCTATCTACGAAAGCCAGGCAAGCGGGCGTGTGATCCACTTTCCGGCAGGTTGACTCACTTCTGGGTACAAAGATGAGATGTTCGGGGAATTCCTCGTCTCCGTCAAGCCCGTACGGTTTGGCGAGGGTATGCTCTCAGCGCGGTGCATCCCCTGAATCCGGACGTTGGTAGTCCGTTGGCCTGAAAAAAATTTTCGCGTCATTTTGGCTAAGTCATTTGGGCACGGGGTCTTCCATGGGAACGGGGGCTCTTTCCCAAAGGCCAAGGGGACCTGTGTTCAGGGAGATGTAACGGTTGTGCGTTGAAGCCGGGGGGAAGAAATGGGACGGGGTTGTGCGCCCTCTTGCTTTTTGTCCAAGCGGTAGCCACAATACCCACAGAGACCACCACGACCGAACGATGCTCCGGCCTGCGTGCCGCCGCGTCGGGATGTCGGGAAGTGTTCGTGACCGTAGCAGGCTCAATTCCTGGGGTCACGAGACCTTCCGGACGCCGAGGCGTGGCGGGTCAACAGGCCGAATGTTGTTTTCTACACCAGCCTACCGAGCAGTACTGGTAAAAGGTACGATCTGCTGCGTTGAAGGAAGAGGCGTTCCCCATGGCCACCACCAATAAACGCCGGGACACAAGCCGGGAAATTCTGGAGCTGGTGGAAAAGCTCCATGATGAACGTAAGGTCCCCCGTGAGAAGATTTTGAATGCAATCTGTCACGCCATCCAGGTGGCCGCTGAGCGTCACTACGGCGTGGAAGAAGGCGTCTTGGTGCAGATTGATCCGGCGACGGGTCAACTGATCGCTCGTTTGGGCGACCAGGAGATCGACCCCGAAATGTTGGGTCGGATCGCGGCCCAGTCGGCCAAACAGATGATCATCCAGAAGATCCGAGAGGCGGAGTCGGAGAATATCTATCAGGAATTCTCCATGAAAAAGGGGGAACTGGTCGTCGGCCAGATCGCCCGAATCGAAGAAGGAACCGCCATTGTCAATCTCGGCAAGCAGGAGGCCATCCTTCCCCGCAGCGAACAGATTCCCGGCGAAACCCACCACGTCGGGGAACGAATCAAAGCGGTGATCGTGGAAGTCCGCAAGCAAGGTCAGCGTGTCAAGATCGTCCTGTCACGCACCCATCCGGACTTTGTACGCGCTCTCTTTACCGAAGAAATCCCCGAAATCGAGGAACGGATCATTGACATCAAGGCAATCGCGCGAGAAGCAGGATACCGGACTAAAGTCGCAGTGGTCAGCATCGATCAGAAGGTGGACTGTGTGGGAGCTTGTGTAGGAGTCCGTGGAGCCAGGATCAAAAACATCACTGAGGAACTCAATGGAGAGCGGATCGACATCGTCCGCTGGAACGAATCACTACAAATCCTCATTCCCAATGCATTGCAGCCTGCCCAAATTTCGGAAGTTTTTACTTATCCTCGCCTGGGGCGGGCTATCGTTCTGGTCACCGACGACCAACTTTCCCTGGCCATCGGACGCAGAGGCCAGAACGTCCGCCTGGCTTCCAAACTCGTTGGCTGGGATATCGAAATTCTGACTCACGATGAACTGGCCGAGACCCTCGAACGGGCGGAGCGTTGGTTTGGTCAGCTCCCCCATGCCAGTCCCGAACTGACCACCGCATTGATCGAGGAGGGCTTCCTTTCCTACAACGACATCAGTTTGATCGAACCCCAGGAACTGACGGAATTTACTGGCCTCACACTCGAACAAGCGGAAGATGTCGTCCTGTATGCCGAGGAGTATGCGGAAGAGATGGAGCGCAGTGTCGATGAAGAACGACGAGCTGCCACAGAAGCCGCCGAGCAGCAACCCTATGAATCCCCCGACAGAACCTCCTCTGCTGAGATTCACACCAGCGATGATCTGATTACACCGGCAGCGAGCGTATCTTTGGAGTCATCATCGGACGACCCACGATCGACATCTGTTGCAGTGGCTCGGGAGTCCGCCACGGTCTCCGCGGAGGTGGTCACGCTCTCCCCCTCATCAGAGGACACGGGCCACCCCGAAGAGCAAACCTATCACCCCTCAGAAGAGTTAGATGAGATAACAGCGCACCGGACATCTGCAGAAATAGAACAGGCAATTCCCCAGGCATTTGCAGAAGCAGAACATATAACACTAGAAGAAGCCGAGGGTTCCCCTTCCTCACCGGCAGCTCCTACGGCACTCACCCCATCGAATTCGAGCTTGGACGACACCGCCGCGTCTGTTCCTACTGATCCACCTACCCCCGAGTCAGCAACCTCGGTCAACGAGGAGACATCAGCCCACCATTTACCCTGAGAAATCAACACGCTCATACAAAAAACTGTGATATCAGTTCCAAACCGGGCTTTTCAAGGCTGCATGTTGGATTACAATACTACACACTCACTGAGGTTTGATACGCGTTACGGCGACACACCGGAGTCCACTCGGACACGGGAAACAAGTATAATGTGAGAGGGGGTCATCCCGTTTTTGATCCCTAAGGAGATACGCTTGTCCAACCTGCCAACGAGAGAGAAAGACACCAAAGGCGTGAAAGAAACGAAGGAAAAAGCCGTGAAGGTGCGGGTTTTCACCCTTGCTAAGGAATTGGGGGTGGAGTCGAAGACATTACTGGACTATTGTAAGGAGTTAGGTTTCGCGAACGTCACCAATCAACTCAACGGGTTGGAACCTCACCAGGTCGAGGCTCTTCGGGAGCGAGTCAAAAAAGGTCCGAAACGCCCCCCGAGCACAACGCCTAAGCCTAGTGTGGAGCCGACGATTCCTCCCACCATTCCCCCGGTGGGGAGCAAAGTGTTGAACCTGCCCCGTGCCAAACCCGGCGGGCGTAAGCTCCCAACGACCACCGGTCCGGTCACTCCGCCGGCAACCTCCACTCCCGCGCCACCTACGGTTACAAGTCCCACGCCATCCGATGCCATCCTCCCAGCTGCACCGACCACCACGACGAGCACCCCAAATACGGTTTCAACCACTCCATCCACGCCTCCCCCCTCTCCCGTCGGAGGTGTGCCTTCTCCAACGGCTCCAGCCACTACACCGGTAAACGGTTTGACCAAAGCAAGCGGCTTGACGAAAGAAGAAGCCCCAACGACGGGAGCTCCACCTGGTCAGACACTCATCAGTCCCTCAACGACCCTCTCCGCAGCGACCACCGAAGAGCCTTCGGCGGCAACCAAAGTTACGTTACCCTCCCCTGCGGCCGGAGAGCCCCCCCCTCCAACTCCAATCGAGTCAGGCTCACCCCGCACCCCCACACCGTCTGCTCCATCGAGTCTCCCACGTGTTCCGGCTCCTCAGCCCGCTGCAACGGCTTCTGCCGGAGTCGTTACGCCACCGGCGCAACCGACACCTTCTGCCAGCTCAGCTCCCCCATCAGGCTCGACTCAACAGCCCTCCCGTGGTAGTGGTCCAGCAAACTCGCAGCCCCCTGCATCAGCCGTCCCCGCCGTTGCAGGAACCATCCCGACCTCCGTTGTGCCGCCGGTGATCCCGCCGGCAAGCGGTGCTATCCGCAATTTGAATATCCCCCCAGCAGGTCGTCCACCTACCCTTCAGCCTCCCCGACCCAGTGGACCGCGTTCGGAGCCTCGAACAGCCTCAGGAAGTTCCCCCTCTCGCGAAGCCGCAGCGGCACCCCGGAGTGCTTCCCCCGGCGCCCCAACGGTTTCCCCTCCCCCTTCTTCACCGCCTTCGAGTGGCTCCAAGTCCCCTCCACCATCGCCCACAGCCCCTACACCTCCGGTGACCTCGCCGGGCGGAGGAACACCTGCCAGCCGACGCGCAGAAGTGCTCAACCGTCCTCCTCAACCTCCCCCACCTAAGATCATCGCACCCCAGCGTAGCCCAGGCACTTCGTCACCGACCGGCAAAGCAGGAGGAACCCCAACACAGCGACCACCGGCTCCTCCTAAGCCTACCCCTGGGCAACCGATGAAGCTGACGGAGGAAATGATCCGGCGTCTGCGGGAGGCCAGTGCCCGGGGACAACGCCTCAACTTGCAAGACTTAGCCCGCCCCCAACCTCCTGCCCCCTCTCCGTCCGGCCGTGCCGAGTCGGGACGCTTACCTTCACGCCCCAGCAGTCGTGGCCCGGCCGTTCTCGATGAGGAGGAAGAAGAACGCGCTCGCAAGAAATCGGGGGGGCTGATCGGGCGGGAAGCCCGGCAGAAAGGCCGTGGGGACCGGAGTCGCGATATCGATGAACATGCCGTTATCCTCGGTCCCGGCGGCAAGGTGGATATCATTGAGGAACAGTGGGGATCACGTCGTGGTCCGCGTGCTGCCCGGCTCCTCAAGGCCCGTCGTGAACAAGAACAACGCAAAATCGAAGGACCCGTTGAAGTCACACTTCCGCTCACTGTGCGTAGCTTCTCCGAAGCGATCGGGATGAAACTCAACGAGGTAATTCAACGCCTGCTCAAAGAAACCGGCCAGCTTTATGCTGCCAATGCGGTGGTGGATTTCGACACCGCGGCGCTGATCGCCATGGAAAAGAACATCGAGCTGATCGCCAAACAACCGGAAACCAAAGAAGATCAGCTCCTGCGCCGCTACCGTGAGATGCTAGAGAACATCGATCCGTCGCGTCTCAAGCCCCGTCCGCCGATCGTCACGATCATGGGCCATGTAGACCACGGCAAAACCACTCTTCTGGACAAGATTCGCCAGATGTTCGGCCTGCAATCCGATGTGGCCGCCAGCGAGGCGGGAGGTATAACTCAGGTTCTGCGAGCCTGGTCCGTCAAGCGGGAAGTGCTGATCGAAAAAGACGGTCAGGAAGTCACAGAGGAGCGCTACATCACCTTCCTGGATACTCCCGGTCACGAGGCATTCACCAAAATGCGCGCCCGAGGAGCCAATGTCACCGACATTGCCGTCATCGTCGTGGCGGCTACCGACGGTGTCATGCCTCAAACGCAAGAGGCCATCAGCCACGCCCGCGCAGCCAATGTCAAAATCATTGTGGCAATCAATAAGATCGATCTGCCGAATGCCAATGTGGAACGGACACGCCGTCAACTTTACCAGGAAGGTCTCATTCCGGACAACATGGGGGGCGATGTGCTCTTCGTGGAAACCAGCGCTGTCACGGGACAGGGAGTCGCAGACCTGCTGGATGCGATCATCCTCGTTGCTGAGGTCGAACAGTGGAAAGCTGACCCCGATCGTCCCGCTGCAGGCACCTGTCTGGAAGCGTACATGAGCGCTGACGAGGGGGTCACTGCTACCCTGTTGATTCAACAAGGAACTCTGCATCGGGGAGATATCGTGCTCTGTGGCAGTGCCTACGGTCGAGTCCGTGCCATGTACAACGACCTGGGTCAGCCGATCACGCAAGCCGGCCCAAGCATGCCTGTCCGCATCACGGGTCTCAACCGTGTGCCCAACGCTGACGATCCCTTCTATGTAACGGAAGACCTCTCGGAAGCCCGTGAAATCGCCGAAGCCCGTGAACAAAAGGAACGCGAAGCCTCCCTGACACGTTTCGTTGCCCCAAGAGACCTGAGCGAACTGACCGCAGCGCAAAGCAAAGCTCAGGTCACAGAACTGAAGGTCATTCTCAAAGCCGACGCACGCGGATCCATCGAAGCCATCCGCAAGGAACTGGAAAAACTCGTTCACGAAGAGGCCCGAGTTCGTATTCTCCATGCCGCTGTGGGGGCTATCACCGAAACGGATGTGCAACTGGCTCTGACCAGCCCACACGATACCCTCATTCTGGGCTTCAACGTCACGGCGGATGATGCGGCCCTGAAGCTGGCCGAAGAACGCGGCATCTCCTTGCGAGAGTACGACATCATCTACAAACTCACCGAAGATGTCAAAGCCGCTCTGGAGGGCCGTCTCAAACCGGTGGAAGAAATCGTCCATCTGGGCCGGGCTGTGGTCCGACAAGTGTTCAAACTGGGGAAAGTGGGAACAGTGGCCGGTTGCTATGTCACCAGCGGCGTGATCGAACGAAATGCGCACGTGCGTGTTATCCGTAATGGAGTGGTGGTCTATCCTCCCCCTGACAAAGTGGCGACCCTGGAAAGCCTCAAGCGATTCAAGGATGATGTGCGTGAAGTCCGCGAAGGCTTTGAGTGCGGTATGAAGATCGGCGGCTACGATGACATCAAAGTGGACGATGTCATTGAAGCGTACAAAGTGGAGGTCCGCCAACGCCGTCTGTAGCCACGCGGAGGCACGATCCTTCCTCTCGGGCAGCCACGACTATGATCATCGGCTCGCTCAAGGCGCGGTTGCTGGTCCGGGAATCCCGCACCCTCAAAGACAAACGACGGATCGTCCGGAGCATCCTGGACCGTATGCGGGATGGGTTCAATGTCTCGGCCGCCGAAGTGGACAACCATGATGATGTCAAAGTCGCCACGCTGGCCTTTGCCATCGTCGGGTTTGACACGGCAGCTGTGCAACATGTCCTGCAACAAATCGCCGAAGCCCTTCGCCGTCACCCCGTTGCGGAATATCTTGGGGGAGAAAGCCGGGTCGGCTCTGAGATCGTCTGACCTCCATCGGAGGAACTACCCATGAAAACCTTTCGCCTGGCCCGCGTTGCTGAAGTCATTCGGGAAGCTGCTGCCAAGGCCATTCTCCTGGAACTGAAAGACCCCCGGGTCAAAAACGTCACGGTCACGCGCGTAGAAGTCTCCGCGGACCTGCAACATGCGAAAATTTTCGTCTCGGTCATGGGCAGCGAGAAGGAACAAAATCTCACCATGCACGGCCTCAAAAGTGCCACCGGCTTCATCCAGAGTCGCGTCGCTCAGCAGCTTACCACCCGCTACGTCCCCCGGATCACCTTCATCCTTGATCACGGAGTCAAGCGGAGCATCGCTGTTTCCCAGTTACTTCAAGCTGAGCGGAAGCTCCGGGAGCAGACTGATACGCACACCGCTGCAGAGGACAGCGAAGCAGATCAGGAAACACCAGACCTGGAAGCAGACTCCGAACACAAGGATAGAGAAACGGATCAGGAAACATCGAACCTGGAAGCAAACTCCGAACACCCGGACCCACCCTCCCCTCAGGATCACCTGCCTCCCACCCCGGACCGGTAGCCCCGAGCGTGATCATGCTGTCAGAGGTGGCTTATCCATAAATACTGCAGTACCCGGACGCTAAATCAGGAGACAAAGCAAGGAGGAAGTGTGTGATCTGACCCACAATCCCAGATCATCAACCCATAGGAAGGGAGAGAATGTGCCATGCCGGTGATTACCAACAAACAGCAGATGCTCCAGCATGTCCAGAATGTCCTGCATAAGAAGTTTGCTGAGGCGGTCGAAGTGGTCCCTTCAAATCGGACGTTGCTGGAAGAACTGATTTATGCCATCTGTCGGGAAAACACCACGCCGGCGGAAGCTTTGGCCGCCTACCAACGGCTCGTCCAATCCTTCATCGATTGGAACGAGATCCGAGTCAGCACCGTGGCTGAAGTGGCTGAGGTGTTGCATCCTCTTCCCGCCGCAGGAATCCGAGCACGACGGATCATCGGACTTTTGCAGAAGGTCTTCGAGGAGCGTTACAGCTTTTCGCTTGAGGAATTGGAGAAAAAAGGTCTTAAACAAGCCGCCAAACAACTGTCCCGTTACAAAAATGACGTCACGGACTACACAGTCGCCTGGGCGATCCAACGCTCTCTCAACGGCCACGCCATTCCTTTGGACGAGGCGACCCTGCGAGTTCTCCAGCGTCTCGGCATCATCGAGGGGGAGATTGATCCGGAACAGATGGAATCGATCCGTGGAACCGTCGAGCATGTGGTCACTAAGGCTCGGGGACCGGAGTTTACGGACCTCATCAGTCTGTTGGCACACGAGTGGTGCGTGGAAAATACCCCTTTGTGCAGTCAGTGTCCCCTCCGCGGCGATTGCCCCACGGGAATACAAAACACGACCGGCCGCAAAACCGAGACACGCGCCCGCAAAAGCCGCAGCTGAATCACATCATTTCCAACTTCCAACCAGGTGGAAACCAAGTCTCACCAAGATGGAAACCGCGGCTTCCTAGGGAATGGGTGTCCACTCTCGACCTTCTGCTCGGGGAAGGGCGTCGGCCCCCGCAGGGCCTTGCGAGCCGATGGGATACTCTTCGGGTGGTGATGCGTCAGGGTCCTCGGTCGCCGCAAGGATCGGGTCGAGGATTTCCCAGGCCCGCTCGATCTCATCCGCCCTCATGAACAATGCTGCATCCCCTTGCAAGGCGTCCAGCAGCAATCGCTCATAAGCTTCCGGAATCGTCCGATCTGCATAGGCTTGGCGATAGTCAAAAGCCAGGTCGTGAGGTTGCAATCGGACCCCATCGACATCCGGCACCTTCGTCTGAAAATTCAGGCGTATCCCTTCATTCGGTTGAATGACCAGAGTAATCCGATTGCATTGCAACCGTTCCCCCGGTGGGAGCGAAAACATCAAGTGGGAAGGGCACCGGAATTGGATAACCACTTCGCTGTACCGGCTTTTCAAGCCTTTCCCGGAACGCAAATAAAACGGCACCCCACGCCAGCGGCGGTTTTCAATCTCCAAACGGAGAGCTGCATAAGTGGGTGTCCGTGAATCGGGTCGAACCCCCGGCTCACAGCGATAACCCCGATATTGTCCGAGGGCCACCGCCTGGCGAATGGCGGAGCTGCTCAGAGGAGCAATCGCTTGCAATACTTTCACCTTCTCATTACGCAAGTTGTCGGCAGTAAAGCGGCTCGGGTCTTCAATCGTCACCATGGTCAGGATTTGCAACATATGATTCTGCATCATATCCCGGAGCACACCGGACTTATCATAGTAGGCGCCACGTCGTCCCACCGTACCACGCTCGGCTACGGTAATCTGGACGTGATCGATGTACTGATAATTCCACAATGGCTCGAATAATGTGTTCGCAAACCGAAAGACGAGGATATTCTGGACAGTGTCTTTGCCCAGATAATGGTCGATCCGGTAGATTTGATCTTCCCGCCAGAAGCGATGCAAAGTTTCATTGAGAGCAACCGCGCTAGCACGGTCCTGACCAAAGGGCTTTTCAATGACCAGGCGTCGGTAGCCGTAATCCTCACGCTGGAACCCTGCTTCGCCCAAACGCACGCTCAAAGGTCCATACAACTCGGGTGCCACAGCCAGGTAGTACAAGCGATGCCCATGCGAACCTTCATGCTGCTCCAACCACTCCCTCAGCGCCTGTATTCCCTCGGCATGAGTCACATCCGCCGACAGGTAGTGCAGGCGGCGGGCGAAATTGCTCCAAAGTAAAGGGTCAAAGGTTTCCCCACCATTTTCATCCCGCAGACGATCCGCCAGGTAATCCCGGAAGCTGTCGTCACTATAAGCGCTGCGGGAGACTCCTAAGACACACAGTGGCTCCGGCAAACGACCACGAAGGTCTAATCGATAAAGCGCCGGAACCAGTTTGCGTGCGGTTAGGTCGCCTGAGGCCCCAAAAATGACCAGAGTCAAGGGTGTTGCCATTTCGTGTTTTTCTCCCACATTGTTCCGTGAGTCTCATGTTATGGAATGGGAACGGCGCTGACCGGCCGTGCCAGTCAGCCATCGGAAACTTCCTCGAGAATCCGGCAAACCATAACCCATATGCGTATCGGTATCCTGGGGGGCGGACAACTCGGACGGATGCTGGCACTGGCTGCCTACCCTTTAGGGTTTCGTTGCACTGTTTTCGACCCTGCACACGATCCCTGTGCCGCCCAAGTTTGTCCCCACATCCGCGGAGAATATGACGACTACCAGAAGCTCTACGAACTGGTGCAAATGTCCGATGTCATCACTTATGAATTTGAAAACGTTCCCGTCGCCACGGCGGAATGGCTCGCTGAACGCAAACCGGTGTACCCTCCGCCTCGTGCCTTGGCCGTGGGACAGGAACGACTCGCCGAAAAGGAGTTTTTCACCCGCCTAGGGATTCCCACCCCACGTTACTATCCCGTCGAGTCGGAGGCTGACTTTCACGCTGCACTTCAACAGATCGGGCTTCCTGCAGTCCTCAAAACACGCATGTACGGCTACGATGGAAAGGGACAAGTGGTTCTGCAACGTCCTGAAGACTGTCCCCAGGCCTGGCAACGTCTGGGAGGCCGACCCCTCATCCTCGAAGAGTACATCTCATTCGATCGCGAACTGTCCCTCCTCGCCGTTCGCGGTCGCGACGGTCAGATTCACTGCTGGCCGTTGGTGGAAAATCAACATATCGATGGTATCTTGCACCGCTCGATTGCCCCGGCGGGTGGAACCGAGGAACTGTCGGAACGCGCGGCAGAGTACGCCTGCCGCATCCTGGAAGAACTGAATTATGTCGGCGTTCTGACCATCGAATGGTTCCAAGACGGCCCCAGACTCCTGGCTAATGAGATGGCCCCACGTGTGCACAATTCCGGACACTGGACATGGGAAGGGGCACGCACCAGCCAATTTGAAAACCACATGCGCGCCATCACGGGGTTACCGCTGGGCGATTGTCGAATGTTGACACATCAAGCGGTTATGTACAATTTTATTGGTACGATTCCCCCTCTACCGGAAATCCTCCGGATACCGGAGGCTTCCGTCCATATCTACGGCAAAAGTCCACGTCCCGGTCGGAAGGTGGGCCATGTCACGCTACTGACACTCACCCCCGACGAATGGACGGAAAAACTCCCCTCTTGGGATCAGATATTTGCTCGCCGCCCCTATCGAGAGGACCTCCACGGTGATCCCCTCTCAGGTTGAAACGAGGTCACTCGTCAGGCTGAAACAAGATCACATGCGGCCCGGAGCGCCTCTCATAGGGTCAAGACACCAATATCGTTGATAATCCTGGCTCGTCCTCGTTTTAGACAGAGCGTTTTTCCAGATAATGCAAGCGACCGACAGCGAGTAGGAACAGAAGAAAAGAAAAGGCACACACTCCCGCAAACTCAGGAAGCACAGTTCGAAATGGCGCTCCTTGCCAGGTCACCGCCGACAACCCCTGCATCGCCCAGGTTGTGGGAAGAACCATCGCCACCTCCCGGACCCATTCGGGCAAGAGGAAGGCGGGCAACCATAATCCGCCGAGCATCGACACGCTAAGAATCACCACGATGCTAATATTACGAGCGTGACCCTCGACATTTCCCCACGCGGCTACCAATAAACCGGTCGCCGCCGCCAGCAGGCACATGGCCAGACATATCAGCACGAATCCCACCAGAGAACCGTCAATGGTGACTCTGAAGACGAGCCAACCAAAAGTAAAGGTGACGAGCACTTGCAAACAACCGACTCCCGCCGTAGTCAGCACTTTAGCTGCTACGAGGGTTTTCAACGGAGCAGCCACTGCACGTAGTCGCCACCACACTGCACCTCGCCGTTCCCTCAGAAACAGTAAACCACTTTCCATACCCCAAAAAAGTAAATATTGGAGGGTCATCCCGCAGAAGCTGTGGGTGTAGGTGTTGAAACGGCTCTGGGAATGGTAGGCAACCGGAACGGTAACGACTTGAAAAGGCAGCCAGGACTGCCAGTCCGCTGACATCCAAGGACTCAATTGCTGGGAACAAAGCTGTTTCAGGAGAATTTCTGCCAGGATACCGCTCGCCCATTCAGCTTCTCCACGACGCGAGGCATCGTAAAGCAGTTCTAATTGCGGTCGGCTTTCCGACTTGGGCCTTTCCCAAAGGCTCTTTCTTTGTGTGGCAGCATGTTCAAACCCCTCTGGAATGATGATGGCTACAGGTACTCGGTGCCGACGGACCGCTACCATTGCCGTCGCACGATCGACCTGCTGGGCTTGCAGGTGGGGTGATACCAACAACTCACGCACCATTGCTTCTGTGAAAGGTCCCGAATCTTCAACAACCACAGACACAGGCAAGCGGGGATACGACGCCGTGCCCGGTGCGGGACGTTCAAACACTAATCCAAAAGCTGAGGCTAAAATAACGGGAACTAAAAAACTAAAGAAAAAAGTGCGTCGATCTGACCAAAATAATAACCAATCTTTTATGATCAGTGCGTAAAGAATGCGTCCATGGCTGATCATGAGGCTCACCTCGTGACTCTGTGAGCTACCATACGATAACTTTCAAATGCCACGCCTTCCCGCAATAATTCTGCCAAGGCGTGACCCAACGTTTCCGGGGAGTCGGCGCAGAGTCGGAGTCGTTTACCGATCAATTCCAGATTCACATCATCGGGAATACGTTGCCGGACCAGCCGCAACACAAAGCGTGGCGGATGGCACCGGAGTTGTCCCCAGAGCATGACGCGTTGCCGACTCGCAGACGCGGAGAAACCGTCGGTGCAGGGTTCGAGCAGCCGTCCGTTATGCATCTGGACCACACGATCCGCAACAGCGGCCACCTCTTCCGTCTGATGGGTGGCGAGAACGATAGAACACCCTTGCTCCCGCAACCGGCTGATGTCAACCAGCAAGCGGTCGCGGCTTTCCCCATCCAAGCCGGAGGTTGGTTCATCCAGGAGCACCACGGGGGGGCTGTGCACCAATGCAGCAGCGACGTTGACTCGTTGTTTCCAGCCACCGGAGAGTGTTCCGACGCGTTGACGGCGTCGCGGCCCCAAGCCGAACTGGTCGAGGATGCGTTGCACATTCTGGTGCAGGCGACTGCCATACAATCCCTGAAGCCGTCCGAATAAACGCAGATTCTCCTCGACGGTCAATTCCTCATACAGGCCGCTCTGTTGCGGGGACCACCCTACTTGCCGAGCATAAGCCCGGGGGTCTGATTTTCGTTCCCGACCATGAATCCAAACCCGTCCTGCATCCAACTGGCAAACCCCTGCCGCTACTCTGAGCAACGTGCTCTTGCCAGATCCATTCGGGCCGGTCAACGCCACTACCTCCCCCGCCCGAACAGTCAGACTGACATTATCCACGGCGCGACAGGCACCATAAAAGACACTAACTCCATCCCAAAATAACACGGCCTCATCCTGCCCCCTCATGTACCAGCTTCTCCCCCGCCAACTCCAGATAGTGTTGAAGTTGCGGACCTATAACCACGGCCTCGGAAATTGAAAAGACCAATCAGAACGCTGTGTACCCACACCAGAAGAGAGAACTATTTTGCTCGACACCCAATAATGATGAGGAAAAGCATTTGCCAATCACGGAAAACGTTAGAATATGGTTAGGATCGGTAACAGGTTACCTCCTATTCCTTAGGGCGGCGGATAACTCGCGTGCAGGGGATAAACACATGGGGAACTGGTGGGACAAGTGGCATCTTGGAATTGCAGCGATGACCAAGGCCAAGGAAGTGCTCCAGCAGATATATCGAGGCGAGGGCACGCATCCGGCTGAGTGGGAGGCTCTGCTAGCTACTTGGAAGAACCAGCGACCTGTGCCGGTTTTCTGGCTGGTGGGAAAAACCCAATCGGGCAAGACATCGATTATTCGTTATCTCACCAAGGCCAGCGATGCCGTCATCGGTAACGGTTTTCGACCGACCACCCGCTTTACGCGACGCTATGATTTCCCGTCTGCAGAGCTTCCCCTTCTGGCGTTTCTCGACACACGAGGATTGGATGAACCAGGATATGATCCGACCACAGATATTGCAGTTTGTTCGAATCAAGCTCATTGCGTGATAGCAACTGTCAAGGTTGCAGATCCAGCCCAAGCCAGTGTCCGAGGTGTGCTGGAATCTCTCCGGAAAGCACGACCGGATCGTCCTGTCGTACTCTGTTTGACATGTTTGCATGAGGCAGACATTTATGCGCCGTTGCCTCTACCCTATCCATTCCGTCCCATGGCTGCATCCGAATGGTGGGACTGGCCTGCAGAATTGTCCAAGACTTTGCGGGACCAACTGGAAAAACAACTCCAGCAATTCACCGGGTTGTACGATATCGCCGTACCCCTGGATTTGACCCGACCCGAGGATGGTTTTCCTGTTCCAGATTACGGTGGCTCCGCACTTCAGGAAGCGTTAGTCCAGGCGTTACCGCAAGCATACCGGCAAACCCTGCTGCAATGGGAATCACTCCTGACAGAACTGAAAGATCTGCATCTCCAGCAGGCGTTGCCTGTGATTCTCGGTTACAGCGTGCTCGCAGGCACGATCGGCGCCCTGCCGCTCCCGTTGATGGATTTACCGCTGCTGATTGGATTGCATCTGCGCATGGCACGACACCTTGCGGGAATTTACGGCCAGTCGATCCGGTTGGATCATTATCGGGAATTGACCGGCATATTGGGAACGACCCTGATCACACGACAATTGGCTCGACAACTTGCTAAGCTGATTCCTGTGGTCGGCACGGTCTTGGGCGGTGCAGTGGCCTTCGCTTCCACTTATGCGTTGGGTCGGGCATTGTGCTACTACTTCGAGACCGTTCACGCTGGTCACGTCCCTGATGCGACAACACTACGACGCTTGTTCCAGGAGCAGTTCGCTGCTGCGGAGGCCGCCTTCAAACGCTCCACATCCGCCCATCCATAAACCGGGTGCGAAAGCCGCCCTCACACACGCCGCAACCGCCCATCCAGAGGCCGGTACTCGATTCCCTTTACCGGAGAGTTGATGTACCTGCTTCCGGATAGCATGCCCAGAAAATTAGAAAGAAAGGAGCATGCTTGCAGACAGGAGGCTGTCACCGAAAGCCAGGAACAAAGCGAGAGACAGTCCCTTGGCAAAGAGGGATTCAGGCTCTCGCATCGGGCTCTGGAATGTTTAGGACTTCCGCCAGGCGTTGAAGCAATTCCGCGTGAATGCGGCCGTTGGTAGCCACGATATCTGGCTGGAAGGGGTCGAAGCCCTGCCCGGAGGCTGTGGTCACCCTTCCCCCAGCTTCCTGGACTAGAATGGCTCCTGCCAGTACATCCCAGGCATAATTGTCGAACGCCCAGTAGCCATCGTGTCGGCCTGCTGCGACGTACGCCAGGTTCAAAGCAGTCGAACCCGTTCGGCGCAGGGTTTGGGCATAGGCGGAGAGGTACTGCCAGGCCGCGAGATTCCGTAGTTGCCGGCGATGATCGGCCGGGAAGCCAGTCGAAAGAAGGCTATCTCGCAACTCTGCCGTGGCACTGACACGGATGGGACGACCGTTGAGAAACGCTCCCCGTCCTCGCACCGCGGTGAAAACCTCCTGAAGGCGGGGATCATGAATGACACCCAACCAGATCTGTCCCGCATACCACAGACCGATGGAGACGCAATAAGCTGGGACATCATGCACGTAATTCGAGGTGCCATCGAGGGGATCAACGATCCAGGTCGGTGGAGCCTCCTTCGGGGGCCGCGTTTGCTCCGGAGTCCAGCCCACCGCATCCTCTTCCCCCAGGAACCGATGGTGGGGAAAAGCACCGAGAATGGTACGCCGAATGGCCTCCTGAGCGGCGTGGTCGGCATCTGTAACCAGATCAGCCCGACCTTTTTCCCGAACAGCGAAAGCAGATCGGCAACGCTCCAATTCTCCAGCAGCTTGTGCCGCCGCGGCCATGGCGACTTTCAGCAATTGATCCAGCTCTTCCTGGGAAAATTCCTCGGAATACGCATTCATGGGGACATCCCGGTGATCAGCATCATCCTCGACACCCTTGGGACTACCGCTCAGGGCGGTCACCCAACCAACCCTATTCCATCCCGCGTTTTGCACCATGCCCCAGCTCGGAATCAACTCCAAGGACCAGGGCCGGTCACACGGGGCCTGGCTCCACAGAACCGATTACACTTTGCGCAACTCTACCTGGAGGCTACCTTCCGAAAGCTCGATATTTTCTCGATAAATCTCGCCATCCCCCTCGAGCGGCCGATCGCACCAGTGCAAGGCTTGAACAGCCGTTGCGATCGCTGAACGATGACTGGTAAGGGTCTGGCTCAGTTCCGGAGTGGAGGACTGCACATACAAGGCAATTTTATCCAGCAGATCCAAACCGGCTTTCTTGCGTGCCTCCTGAATGTGACGGATGATCAGTCGGGCTAGACCTTCGCGGCGTAGATCCTCCGTGATCCTGATGTCCAGGGCTAGTTGCGTCCCCCGCTCGGCTGTGCCGATGTACCCTTCAGGAGCCAGGTATTCCGGCGTAAAGTCCGCCGGTGTCAACTCGATGCCCAGGAGGGTCGTCGGCGGTTGGTCCCCCTGATAATGGGCCAATGCCTCTTCGGCCCGAGTGAACTGGGCTGCAAGTTTGGGGGCAGCTGTCTTCTTGTTCAAATGCCAGCGGATGGTCAGCAGAGGGGTAGTCTTTTCGTGGAAAATCAGGCTTTTCACATTCAATTCATCGAGGATCAAATCCTGGAAACGTTCAATAGCACGACGTTCTGACGACGAAGCAGTCGCCAGAATCAGCGTCCGCAACGGTTGACGCACATTGATCCGAGCGTGTTGGCGTGCGGCCAGACCCAGAGTCACCACCCGCTGGACCACCGCCATGTCGGCCGATAGTTGCTGATCAATGAGGGATTCATCCACTTCCGGGAAATGGCAAAGATGAACACTCTCGGGGTCCGCTGGCTGACGCAAATTCTGCCACATGGCTTCCGTGATAAAAGGGACACAGGGGGCCATAAGCTGACAGAGCGTGCGTAAGGTCGTGTAGAGGGTGTGGTAGGCGGCCCATTTGTCCCGACGCCCCGCTTCATCCAAGTCGGCATGGCGACTATGAAGGCGGTCCTTGTTCCGACGAACATACCAGTTGGACAGATCCCCTTCGATGAATTTCTCACACTCCAAGGCGAAAGCCATTACGTTGTACTCGCTGTAAGCCTGGCGTGCCGTCCGGATCAAAAGCTGCAGATTGGATAACAACCAGCGATCCACATCCGGGCGTTCAGCGGGGGGAATCGGTGGCACCGTTTCCGGATCATATCCATCGCCAATGGCGTAGTTGCAAAACATGGCATAGGTATTCCAGAGCTTGAAGAAGACCTTGGAGCGGACTTCATCCGCGGGTGCCGGACCAAAGTTCAAATTGGTGGCAGGGTTGTGCCGCACGTACATCCAGCGCATCACATCCGCTCCCATGGGACGGAAGGGAATCTCTTTCCCCTTGGGATCCCGGATGACTCCACCCGTATCGGCAGCGGCGATAAACTCGATCGCATTGCCGGCGCTTTTGTGCATTTCCTGGCCGTACTGGTCACGCACCAGACCGTGCCCCAGCAACGTGCGAAATGGCGGCTCTCCCTCGCTCATCATGGTGCTCATCGCAAGCAAGGCATAAAACCAGTTGCGAAACTGGCCGGGGAAACTCTCGGTAATGAAGTCAGCAGGGTACCACTGCCGCCAGTAGGTGCGATCGGAATTCCACCGCAAGGTCGAAAAAGCGACGATTCCCGCATCCAGCCAGGGGTTACCCACATCAGCAATACGATGCATGCGTCGACCGGTGCGGGGATTGCGGATTTTGACCTTATCAATCCACGGCCGGTGGGGTGTATGACCCACAAACTGCTCCCACCCTTCAATGGCCCGTTCCTGCAATTCTTGCTTACTACCAATCACTTCAAATTGCGTTGGGTCCTCCTCATCGACCCAGATCGGTAAAGCCAGACCCCAATAACGCTTCTTGGAGATCATCCAATCTCCCATATTGCGGAGCCAGTCGAGTTCGCGTGCCTTCCCGTTGATTTCCAGAGGTAAAAAGCGAACATCCGGGCGTTGCACCACTTCCATGATCCTCCCGCGGAATCCTTCCTGACTATGCCGTGGTCCCATATGGATGAACCACTCATCGACGAGGCGGTAGAGCAACTCCGTCTTGCAACGCCAGCAGTGGGGGTAACGGTGGACGTAACGCTCGACAGCGAACAAGAAGCCTTTGCGTTTCAGCTCGGCAAATACCAGCTCTGCGGTCGCAGGATCCGTCGCCGATCGGCCCGTGAACACTCCGAAACCTTCCAGAAATGTCCCGTCGTCAGCAAGCGGGGCAATGGGAGGCAGATCCTGATCTTTGCCCCACACGTAATCGATGCCACCACAACCCGGAGCAGTGTGAACAATCCCGGTTCCTTCCTCGGCAGTAACGGCGTCTCCTCCCGAAATGATCCGGTGCGCCTCCGTTGCGCATTGGGCGGACCAGTGGCCAGCTTGCCGTGTCACACAAGCCACCTCTTCGGGATAACCGTAAGGATGCTGCTGAGCCGGCAGATCATCAAAAGGACCGACATAACGCCAGCCCAGCATGTCCGCCCCGCGAACAGCACCGACCACTTCGTAACCCGCCGCACCTGCCTTGTCCGCAAACAATTGCTCGATCCGACGCAAGGGCGGCACACCGGGTAGCCAGGCCCGCCGTCCCCGCTGAGTTGGGCTTGCACCTTCCTCTTCCTCGTCTCCCGTATATCCTTCGCCCAAACTCGCCATCCGATCCAACCGCCAGGCTCCCTCTGCCACGTAATAAATCTCATCCCCCACACGCACCCGCAGATACGTCAACTCCGGATTGACTGCTGCTCCTACGTTGCTGGTAAGGGTCCAAGGGGTTGTCGTCCATACCAGCAGATATTCCCGGTCTCGACCAATGAGAGGGAAACGCACAAAACAGGCCTTGTGCTCCACCAATTTATAACCTTCTTTCATCTCCATTTCGGAGATGCCCACTCCGCAGCGGCCACACCAAGGCATCACATCGTAGCCTCGGTAGATCAATCCCTGCTGATGGCACTTCTTGAGAAAGGCCCAAATCGTGTAGTTATTCTCCTCCGACATTGTGAAATACGACTTGCGCTCATCCGGGCTTTTCGCCCAATCCTCATCGCTCCGGTCCCAATCCATCCAGTACCCCAGTCGGATACTCTGTTCCGTCTGAATACGTGCGTATTTGTCCACCCGGGCTTTGCAGTGACGCACGAACAGGTCGATACTGGCTTCCACATCGCCGGGTACCAGATTTTCAATGTCACGCTTGCTCTTCAGACCAAGTTCCTTTTCGACCTCTACTTCCACCCACAAGCCCTGACAGTCAAAGCCGTTCTGGTAGCGCATATCATGGCCGGTCATGGCGAAATAGCGGTGGTACACATCCTTGTACGTCCGACCCCAGGCATGATGCACCCCCATCGGATTGTTCGCGGTGATAGGACCGTCGAGAAAACTCCAGCGGGGCTTACCGGCGTTGAGTGCTTTGCGTTTCTCAAAAATCCGCCGCTCATCCCAAAACTGCAGGATGCGCCGTTCCAAAGCGGGAAAATCCACAGCAGTCTCGACTTTGGCAAAGGCCATAGCTTCCCTCTAGCGAAACATCTCCATTACGACTTCGGCACCTCTCAGTTTACATGCCAACAGCAAGGATGACCAACGGCGACAAGGCGGGTGGGAGCTACACATCGGCTCATCCGGAACTACAGGCGCAAGTACCGGTCACACCCTTCGGGGTAGGCGGTTCCCCGCAGCTTATGAGCAGTTCCCCGTTTCTTCTGAGCCGTTGCCGGAGCGGAGGTGAAGCGTAGCATTACGACGCAAGCGGTGTGTCAACAAAGACCAGCGTTGGGTGGTTTCGCAATGGGTCACGGCACGCCAGAGTGCCTTCCGCGACCCCACCAGCACAACCAGACGGCGACCTCGTGTAATGGCCGTGTAGAGCAGATTCCGCTGCAACATGGTGTAATGCTGGGTATGCAGGGGCATGACCACCGCCGGGTATTCGCTCCCCTGGCTTTTGTGCACGGTACAGGCGTAGGCCAGTTGTAATTCGTCCAAGTCGGTAAAGTCGTATTCCACGAGACGACCGTCGAAGTTCACCAGGAGAATTTCTTCTTCGGTATCGATGGCCTCGATGCGTCCGATGTCCCCGTTATAAACGTCGCGGTGGTAGTTGTTGCGGATCTGCATCACCTTGTCCCCCAGTCGATAGATTGTTTCGTAGCGTCGGACTTCAGGGCGATTGGCTACTGGAGGATTGAGCAACTGCTGCAATTCGCGATTGAGATTCAACGCTCCGAGCTCTGTTTTGACCTGTGGGGTGAGGACCTGAATGTCCTGGCGAGGATCGAGGCCGAATCTGTTGGGAATCCGCTCCAAGATGAGTTGCCGGATCGTATGCAAAATGGCCGGGGGATCGGCTGCTTCCACGAAGTAGAAGTCGCCTGCATTTGGCGGGGCCGACGCCGGCAGTTCCCCGTGCAAGACCGCATGGGCAGCTCGCACGATCCAGCTTCCCTGGGCCTGACGATGCACATCGGTCAGACGGACCACGGGAATGACCTGTGCAGCAATGCAATCGGCCAGCACCGCTCCAGGGCCGACGGAGGGAAGTTGATCCACGTCACCTACTAACACCAGGCAAGCCCACGGCGGTATAGCTTGCACAAGGCGATTCATCAGAAGGACATCCACCATGGAGGCCTCATCGACGACCACCAGGTCGGTATCCAGAGGATTATGGCGATTGCGGCGGAACGTGTTGAGGGCCGCATCGTATTCCAGCAGGCGATGAATGGTCCGGGCTTCACGACCTGTGGTTTCGCTGAGACGTCGAGCAGCTCGACCTGTGGGAGCTGCCAGATGGATGCGCAAACCCTTGGTAGCAAATAGCTGCAGGAGAGCTTTGACCAGGGTCGTTTTGCCCGTGCCAGGTCCCCCCGTGATGATGAGCACTTTATGTTGAGTCGCCGCCCGCAAGGCAGCACGTTGCCCTGCCGCCAGTTGCAACCCGAGGCTCTGCTCCGCCCACGTGATGGCGGCTTCCACATCGGTCGGAGGCAGGGGATGGGAGTGGCGGAGCAGTTGGGTCAGAACGTGGCCGACGCCGTGCTCCGCCAGGAATAAAGGTCGGAGGAACAGGAGCGTCTGGTCGGGTTGTTCGTCTCCTGGTACCTCCTCCTCGAGCGTGCACACATCGTCCCTCTCAGGGAAGGCATAGGACTCATGCTGGAGAACCTCGGACGAAGCCGCGGAGGCAGTGGTCGATGCCTGGAGTGTCGGATGGAGACCCGCAGAAGCCGGCGGAGACCGTCCATCCCCCTCAGCATCGAGCTGGTCGAGCAAACTGGCCTCCCACCGTCGTCTATGGATCCTTGCCGGACTATCGCGGATGATTTCATCGCTGAGGCGGAGCTGCTCGATGGCCTCGGTAATGAGTTGCGGGGGGATATGAGTCAATGCCACGGCACGTTCTCGGACCATTTCTTCCGGTAAGCCCACGTGGCCTTCATTGGTCGCCTCGGTCAAGACATGCCGGACAGCAGCCTGGGCGCGATGGGGTGAATGAGGCGGTACACCCAGCTTGAGGGCCAAGGCATCTGCTGTGGCAAAGCCGATCCCCCAGATGTCGGTACACAAACGGTAAGGATTGGCCCGTATCCACTCGATGGCGTGTTCTCCGTAAGCCTTGTAGATGCGGTGGGCGCGGGCCGTGCCTATGCCGTAACTATGCAAAAACACAAGGATTTCTCGTACCGTCTTCTGTTCCATCCAGCTTTGCCGGATGCGTTCGATCGTTTTAGGGCCAATCCCGGGTACTTGAGCCAGGAAAGCGGGGGACTGGTCGATAACCTCTAAGGTGTGCTCCTTGAAATGAGCAACGATGCGTCGTGCCAGTTGCGGTCCGATCCCTCTGATGCGTCCGGAGGCCAGATATTTTTGAATCCCCTCGCTGGTGTGCGGCGGAACCGTTCGCAGTTCCGTGGCCCGGAATTGACGCCCATGATTGCGATCCAAAACCCACTCACCGAGGGCTGTTAGATACTCCCCCACTGTGACCTGCTGGCTGTAACCCACCACCGTGATCAATTCACGCTGACCCTTCACCTGGACACGCAGGACACAATACCCGGTCTCCGGATTGTGAAACGTGACCCGCTCGATCACCCCTTGCACTTGTTCAGCCACAGTTTGCACCATCTTCGAGCGTAATTTCCCAATCCTTGTAACAACCCATCTGATGAGAGATACACGCCCTCAAGTTTCATTCCACCCTAACATTCCCAGGCACAGAATCGATGTCAGTTGCTCTACTCCAGATGTTCTACTGGCGATCACCCTTCTCCGCCTCCGCAGCCAGACGGTAAAGGAGAATCGGCAATTCCTGAGCAAATCGAAGTTGGGTGCAGTGGATGTGATCAGCTTCGCAGATCAAAGGCAGATGGCGAGAGCGGGGAACTCCCCAACAGTCAAGACACCGCTGAAAAGTCTGCAAACGCGGGCTGTAAACATGCAAGAGCTTGTGTTCATCGAATTGTAGCTCGATGAACTGTCGAGGATTCATCACTGCGACCCCCGTGCATCCATCATGAGTCAGCAGTTGTTCAAATTCGCAGAAAATGCTCACCAAGACCACCCGGTCAATCCCCTCACGCCGCCAGAGTCGGGCCTGACCTGAAACTGAACCATGGGTAGACTCCACCACCACATCAACCCAATCCCCAACGAGAGAAACCATATCCAGGAAAATATCGAACAGGTACTCCGCAGAAACTGCGGCTGAGAGCATGGGGATCTTGGTTGATCCGGATGGAAAGAGAGTCAACCGGTACCCCTGCTGTGGTTGCAGGGTCACTCGCGGCGCAGGGGCAACTGCCTGGGTCAATTGAAAGGCCGGCGATGTATAAGCTTTCCACCGTTCGGTCAGGAATTGGGAATTCACAGCACCCCCCGTAAGCTCGATCCATGCCAGGAACTACTTCCATCCGTTGGTCTTTGCTTGGCCGGCGGTATCATCTGCTGGGGTGCACACTGTTGGCCAAGGCTCATCAACAAGCATACTCGATGCGAGGCCGCTTGGGCGCCCATACGTCCCTATTTTTCGCTCGCCATGAGTCCGATCAGAGGGTTGGCAACACCTGCAACGATCGTGCGTGCCGAAGCTGTTGGAGAGTACATCGCACTCTGCCATTCTCACCCCGCGGCGTAGGAAACAGTCGCAGCCCAAACCATTCAAGCTCGTTGCAAAAGATAACGCTGAGGATCGACCTCACAGCGCAGGATTTCCAATTCCTCTGGGGTCGGAGGAGGTGTGGTGGCAAGCGTTTCTGAGATTTCCAACTCAAAGCCGGTGGCCGCCTGAACTTTCTCGAAGGTCGCGCCGGGATGGAGACTGCGTAGGCGCATCCGTTTTGTGAAGGGATGGAAATCCAGGACAGCCAGATCGGTGATGACACGGTGCGGTCCCGTATTAGGAGGCAGACCTGCTGCTTCCCGTGCACCCGGACCGGAGAGGTAGCCCGGCGTGGTGAGAAAATCCAGTTTCGGGACGAATTTGCGCTTATCATGCTTGATGATGATCAGGGTCCGCCAGCAAAATGAGGCCAGGTCGTTCGCCCCTCCACTACCGGGCAGGCGTACCTGAGGCTGATGATGCGTGCCTCCAATGAATGTAGAGTTGAGGTTTCCATAAGGATCGATTTGTGCACCACTCAGAAAGGTGTAGTCGATCAACCCTCTCTGGCAAAACTGCATCACATCGACCATGGAAGTCGCTAAAACCGATTGATGAATAGTGGTGCTGTCTCCAACGCTGACGGGCATCGTAGGTAGTCGTGGAGCCACTCCTCCTGCCTCGAACAAAATGACGAGACGGGGAGCGTGCCTACGTTGCGCCAGCATCGCCGCCGCACACGGCAAACCCGTACCAATGGCTGCCGTTTTACCATCCTCCAGTTCCCGAGCCGCACAGCAAATCATCAACTCGGTCGCAGTGTACTCCATACCTTGCCCCCTCGCGTGCGCAGGCACCCGGGACAACCCTGCCAGGGGTCCCACTGGTCTGTTGGTCCGGACTCCCTCTGCGAATCCCTCGACTGCACTCCTGATCGATGTAATCCATACCGCTGAATTCCATCGGTACCGTGTACCGAAGCGATTCTGTCGAAGGTCACTTTTTCGCGGACAAAGCCAACCGCGATTCATATCCTGCCACAGTTTGATACGGTGGCGTCTCTTTAGTGCCAGCTTACCACAAGGAAATGAACCGTGAATACTTCTCAGCTCATCGGCATGCCTGTACCCGAAGAGACAACAACAGTCCCTGCCTCCCGAGGATATGTTCGCTGGTACGTGGTCGTAATCCTCACAATGCATCTGTTGGCATTGACGGCATTGACGCCCTATTTGTTCGTCTGGTGGGGTTTTGTACTGGTCTGGGTGGGGAACTTTATCTTTGGTTCCCTGGGAATTAATCTAGGTTACCACCGGATGCTCACACACGGAGCGGTGCGATTTCCACGCCCCTTGGAGCGGCTCTGGGTCTTGTTAGGGGTGTGTAGTCTGGAAGGTTCACCTTTGTGGTGGGTTTGTACGCATCGCATGCACCACCAGCACAGCGACAACGAGGAAGACCCTCACAGCCCCACCCGAAGTTTTTTCTGGGGACACATGGGTTGGATTTACACGCACGATCCGCGGCGGCATTCTTTAGACATTTACGCTCGCTATGTTCCGGACCTTCTCAGCGACCGCTTTCTCCGCTGGTTGCATCGGGGAAACCATTGGGTAATGGTTTGGTTGGTCCATGTCCTGATTCTGGCCGGGCTGAGTGTCCTCGTAGCAGCCGTGCTCACTTCTGAGCCCTCTGCTCTCATCCAATTGTCCTTGCAGTTGTTCATGTGGGGAGTGGTGGTACGAACCGTCTATGTGTGGCACATCACCTGGCTGGTCAACTCAGCTGCCCATAGCTGGGGGTACCGCAGTTACCCCACGAATGATCAAAGTCGCAACAATTGGTTTGTCGCCCTGCTCACCAATGGTGAAGGCTGGCACAACAACCACCACGCCACACCGCGAGCCTGTGCCCAAGGCCATAAATGGTGGGAAATCGACGTGACGTTTTCTTTTGTCCGGCTTCTGGAGTTAATCGGATTGGCTTGGGACGTGGTCCCTGTCCGTGTCCCGATTCATCTCCGTCCTGACAGTGCCAGCATAACCACCTCCACAAACCTGCCCCCCATCAACTGCGATGGATGATCCATGTCCCTGATCCCCGTCCTTATGTCTTCTCTCCGGTGATCGTCTGCGATGGATGATCCATGTCCCTGATCCCCGTCCTTATGTCTTCTCTCCGGTGATCGTCTGAAGATGAAAAAAAGTCGCAGCATCCGCTGGGAGAACAGTAGTTGCTTCGTGTCCAGGGAAAGACGATTTTCAGAATTTTCTCATAAACTGCTTGACACCTGTTGTGGAAGCTGGCTAGATAATCCTTGGCGACACGTTCCCTGACTCGCAAAGCCGATCCCGTTGTGGCTGCTCCACTGTTGCCGCGAGCCTGATTTTGCGGTAGTCGGGGTGCTTCAAACCTGGATAGGTTGAGCGTGTGGCGATGGGATCCAACAGAAATAGATGTTACATCTCCGTCAGGAGATTCCCATGGTCCAGCACTTCCGTCGAGGGCTGACCCTACTGGAAGTGCTCGTTGCCACGGCGATCGCCGCGGTGGTGCTGGGATTATTTTTGCCGGCCGTGCAAAAGGTACGAGAGGCTTCCGCCCGTCTGCAATGCGCCAACCAACTGCGGCAGATCGCTTTGAGTTTCCATCACCATCATGATGCCCATGCTTACTTCCCCCTAGGCGGAACCCACCTCCCCCCGCGATTTCCAGCCACAGCGGACTTTACTGCAGTGACACCGGCAGACCGTTTACAGTCCTGGAGTTGGGCTTACGCCATTTTGCCTTTCTTGGATCAATCCGCACTTTATCAAAATCCGGACAGTCACGTGGTCAAGGGGACAGTCGTGGCGACCTATTACTGTCCCACACGACGCAAGCCGCAGTTGTACAACGGCTCTGCACGTATCGACTATGCGGGCAATGCGGGGGATCATCCGCTCGGTTTGAATGGTCTGGTCGTGCGAAGCGGTTATGGAGTCGTCCGCATCGCAGACGTTCTGGATGGAACCAGCCATACCGTCCTGGTAGGAGAAAAGCAACTCAATCGAGCGATGCTCGGTTACACCGCCGACGATAACGAGCCTTACCCCATCACCGGATGGAATGACGACTGGGACGTGTATCGTTGGGGTGCTGAACCACCTGCACCGGACTATTCCGCACCCGGTCATTTGGATGGTTCGCGGGTCTTCGGTTCCGCCCATCCCAACGGTTTCTACGCGGCTTTTGCAGATGGCTCGGTGCGTTTTCTGCGTTATACTATTCTCCTTGAGATTTGGCGCCGGGCTTGTGTTCGCAATGATATGCATGTCGTCCCCTTGAACGAGTAACATTCATCGCTCGAGGACATAGGATTCGAACTGGCGACCGGACCAGTACCAATTCAAACCCTTTCGCCTCCATGAACCCCAGGCAAATTCTTGCTTGAACAAGACGGAGAGCACCCTCGAACCAGCTTGCGGGGATCCTCGAAGCAAACGGGGAGCACCTCGAAGCTCAGAGCAGGCGAAGGGCACCCGGGGCACCATCCTTCCACAGCGGAGCCTGTCGTTGGAAAACCGAGCGGAGCTTGTCGTTGGAAAGCCGAAGGCATCATCTCCAACACAGGAGCTTATCGTTGGGAAGCCAGAGGTTCAGCGATGCGGTAAAGGGCTTTTTCCGTGCGAAGGATCAAGGCATTCCCATCAACGGCGGGACTGGCAAGAATACGTTCCTGCAAGCGATTGCGAGCCAACTCCTCAAACGTATTTCCTGCTTTCAGAACGATGGTGACGCCTTCCTCATCGCAAAAATAGAGGCGACCATCCGCGTGAATGGGGGAGGCGGAAAAAGCCCGACCCACCCGCTCGCTCCACACTTCTCGGCCGTTGCGAGCTTCCAGACATGTCACCTGACCATCATCCGCGGCCAGGTACAGGTATTCGCCCACGACTAACGGTGAGGCATTTCGCGGCACACCCCTCTTACCCATCCAAACCACATGAGTATGGGTAACATCCCTGCGTCCATCCGGGCGGATGGCATAGAGCACCGGTACATCGTAGCCTGTTGACAGGAACACCAGGCCGTGGGCATACACAGGACGGGGAACCACCGAGTAGCCGTCATAACGGACCCGCCAGATTTCCTGACCGGTCAGCGGATCCAGGGCCATAACGACATCGCTACCCGGGCAAATGACTTGCTGTCGTCCCTGAACCGTAATGAGGGTGGGAGTGCAGAAGGAAAACGGTTTCTTAGCACGAGCATTACGCGGAGTACGCCAGGCGATGGAACCATCACGCCGGTTCAAGGCAACCACCTGTTGCTGATCCGCACCATCGATACAGAAAATCAGATGCTGCCCGACCAGCAGGGGAGAGCCACCGTTGCCATGCACCGGCTGATACCGCAGACTTTGCTGCCGCCAAAGACATCGACCTGTCTGAGTATCCAGACATGCCGTTCCCATATGGCCAAAATGAACAAACAACTGACCATCGTCCACGACAGGTGTCGGACTGGCATGACTGTTCTTGGGGTGAATCCGCGGAGCACTCGCGCCATCTTGATGAAACACCTCAACATCCCAAAGCACCTTGCCCGTAGCAGCCTCCAAGCAAAGCGCACGCAGAGAATGATCCCCTTGATTACCTTGAGGCACCGCCGTCGTCAGGAAAATCCGCCCTTGGGCTATCACCGGCGACGACCAACCTTTGCCAGGGATTTCTTGCCGCCACACGATATTCTCCGTGCGGCTCCAGTGCACGGGTAAGCGAGCTGCACCTGCTTGCCCATCAGCCGTGGGACCCCGAAACTGATACCAATCGGCACCCCACCCCACCACTGTCGCTGCAACACTGACAAGTCCTACGAAGCCAAATACCAGGTACCTCTTTGTTTCGGGCATGCTCTCTTTCCTCCCATCATCTCCCCGGATCAGCGGGGTACGGACCCGTCACTTCCAGAATGTTGCGCTTCGGCCCCTCATTTTGATTTGATTTGATTCCGGCTCTGGTTCCACCTGGCAAGGAGGTCATTGTCATCGTTGGGATGATCCTGAGGAGTGTTCTGTATCACCTGATCTAGGGGTGACGGAATCGCCTGATCTACAGGTAATGGATTCCTGGTTGGTGTCTGGGACGGCGGCGTGTCAGAAACCACTGGGGACGTTTCCGTGTCCGATGGGCAGGACAGTGCGGCCGAAGCACTTACAGGACAACAGGTAGCCAATGTGAGGGGAGGCTGCTCCTGCAAGCCCTCGCAGCAGTTCCATTCCCCAAAGCCTCCGCATTCAGGGCAGGGTTGCAGTTGTCCGTCGATGCGGATCACGTGCTGGCCGTGGCACACGGGGCAGATCATTCCCTGCTCCCCCACCTGGACCACTATATCCTGGCAATACTCGTCGCCAGTCTTGCTATGGTAATCAGGCTTTCGACTTCCCAGGGGCGTTCACGATCGATTCTTGACAAACTCCAGGACTTCCTTAGGGTGAGTGCTCACATTCACTTTCTCGTAAATCTTGGCGATTTTGCCCTGCTTGTCGATGACAAAGGTGATGCGTTTGGGCGTCTTACCCTTAGGACTGGAGAGAATACCCAGTTGCTTGATGAGCTCCAGATTGGTGTCACAGAGCAAGGGATAGGGCAGCATATGAGTGTCGATGAACTTTTGCTGCAATTCGCGATCATCTGCACTGGCTCCCAGGACAACGACGTCTTGCGGAAATTCGCTGATAATGTCTCGGAAACCGCATGACTCCACCGTACATCCTTTCGTCAACGCTTTCGGATAGAAGAAGATCACAACAGTTTTTCCCTTCAGGTCGGCGATGGATAAGGTCTTTTTCCCAGAGATGCCGGCTTTTTCGATCTGAACCGCTTCCAGAGCAACGTTCGGGAAAGGATCCCCCACTTTCACCTTCAGTTGCGTATCATCCGCCACGGCGACAGTCCCCAAACCCATGGTCATAACAACTGCCAGACCCCAAAGGTGTTTGTAGCGTGTCATTGCAATGTCTCCTCTAGTTAGAAGTAGGCCCACCAACGTTGTGATAAGGCTCAGCTCGACGGAATGCCTGACTCCACGATTTGCACCGAAGGAGGGTGCGATGCCATTGTCCGCAAAGCTGTATCCCTTGACAAGGGGGCAGACCCATTTCTGCACATGGGAGCGGAACCGTTTCCCAGTTGAACTCTGATGGCTGAGCATCGCTTCTCGCATTCTACAGCTCCGTTACGCTGCAAATCACAGCATCGCACCGTGCTCCGCGGAGGAACGGCCGGTTTCCTGGAACGTGCGGCTCTCTGCTGAGAAGACTCTCCCACTAGCAAACGACTGAAGACTGTTGTAAGATGGTGACGGTTTCATAAAGGTGGTTTTTATCCTCATCCCGGAACTTTTGATTGATGGAATGAGCCATGGCAGTCTCTTACCCTTGTCCCTCATGCCGAGCGACGCTGCGGGTTGCTCAAGCGATTCCAGCCGGCAAGTCGATCAAATGTCCCAAGTGCGGCCATGTATTTGCTCCCGGAGCGGCGGCCCGTAATCCTTCCTCATCCGGGGCCAGCAAAACAACTACAACATCAGCCGAAAAACCCTCAGGACCGGATGTTTTCAAACTGGCCGATGATGACCCTCCTCCAGCGCCTCCTCCCTCCAAATCCCTTGCCGATGATGAAGAAGAGGGGGCACGCCCCAAGGCCTACGGCGTCATAATTGAGTCAGAAGAAGAGTTGGCCAAAATTGAAAAAAACAAGCCGAAATTCGATATCCAGGATCGTTTCAAAAAAAGCGCCCGCGGCCCAGCTCAAGCCATGCTGGTCTTCCCTAGCAACTTGTTGACTCTGGAAGGTCTGATTACCTTGGTGGCAGCGATCGGCATCTTTATCTACGGCATGTGGCCGCTGGTTTTCAATGATGCTCCTCCGAGTGATGAGGAGGTGGAGGAAGCCATCCTAACCATGATTATCGGGGTCTTGACTTTCGGTTGGGCTGCTCTGATCCTGTTTGGTGCCAGTGAAATGCAGCAAGTGGGTTCTTACCTTTGGGCGATGGTCGGCTCCATCGTGGGCATATTACCATTTTTGGTTGGTTTGTATGGAATCATCATGCTGCTCAATCCGAAAGTGAAAGCCGGCTTTGAAGAAGCCGAAGCGGGACCCGAGGATGACGAGGAAGACGAAACGGACGAAGATGAGGAGGACTAATGACGGCACCTACGGACGCGGAACTCGTCGATCGTTTTGTCCGCCAGCGGGATGCAGAAGCACTCGATACACTTATTCGTCGGTATGAGGAGCCTTTGTTTCGCTTTCTCTATGGTGTGCTGCGGGATCACCATACAGCGGAAGATGTTCTCCAGGAGACTTTTGTTCAGGCTTTACGATCCATCGAGCATATCCGACCTGAAGGAATCCGGGGTTGGCTGTTCACCGTGGCATACCAGCAGGCGTCGTTATGGAAGCGACGCAATCGGAACTGGCCGGTCTTACTTCAGGAGAGTGTCGATCTGCCCAGCAGTGCGACACCGGAGGCCGAGTTGGAAGATGCAGAAGAAAGGTCATGGCTGCGGGAATGTTTGCAGCAGCTACCCGCCGTCCAGCAGGAAGCGCTTGTGGCACGCTACTATCAGGGGAAAAAGTTTCGGGAGATCGCCGCGGCTTCGGGCTGTCCCTTAGGTACGGTGCTGGCACGACTGCATGCAGGCTTGAAGCAACTGCGGCACATGTGGGGTCAAGACAATGGCCACTGATGCGACCTTACGGGATCAGGCCCTCCGATACGCAGCCGGGGAATTATCTCCGATCGAAGCAGCGGCCTTTGAAGCACGCCTGGCCAGTGATCCACAGGCCCGCGAAGCGGTGGCAGAGGCGGTGCGTCTGTCTGCAGCTGTGCTCCATTGCCCCCCTCCTGTGCCAGACGCCTCCTTTCGGGCAGCAGCTCGTGAACGATTACTCCACCCGCGCCGACCCCGCTGGCTATCCCGTCGGGCCTATCCTGGCCATCCTTTACTATGGGCGGCTCTGGGTGCTGCCACCATTACCGCCGTTGTGCTGCTTGCCACGGTCTTGCCCAGACCAATGCCGGCTCTCCGGAACACGCCCCCGACTCCGCCGCCCACAGACAACACGCTTGTGGCCTCTGAAGCACCACCACCGGTTACCAATTTCGTACCCGGCCCAGTCGATGAGGAACCGCTAGCTACCGGAGTGGCTAGTCAGGCTCCGCCCGCTGCGGAGGAGCACGGAACTCTTAGCGTAGCCGAGTTATGGGCCGATATGAGCACTCCAGAAAGTGTGGAAAAGGCCCGGGATGATGAACTGCGTTGGCGGCAAAAACTCCGTGACCTTGGCTTCCTCACCCCGCCACGGGTCCTGACAGCGGAAACTGCTGCAGACACACGCTGACCGTTCGATTTGTGAGGATTGCACGTTATGTTAGCCACGTTCCGTCGTCACGGGACCGCTATGGTCCTCTTCGTTTTTGTGACAACACTGGCGTATCGTTGTCCCACGACCATACCCGCTCGGGCTGCTCCCCTTCCCCGCTTCACGGAGGAACGTGAGGCAGCGGCCCTTCACTTCGTCCGTAAACATTGCCCCGAGTTGCTTCCGCTCCTCGACGAACTCAAACGGACCAATCGTCCTCTCTACGAACGGCAAATTCTCGAAACATTCCAGGTCACCGAACTCCTGGCCGACCTGCTCGATGATCCGAAACGTTATGAGGTCGCGCTCCGCATGTGGAAAACGGAAAACCAGGCTTTGGTACTGGTCGCTCAAATCGCCACAGCCAAGCCCGAGGAACGCGAATCCCTCGAGCAACGGCTCCAAAATATCGCTCGTGAACTCATCGATCTGGAAGCCCAGGAAATCGAGTGCCGTATCGAACTGCTTCGTCACGAACTAGCTTTTCATAAAGAAGAGCTGTCCAGATACCGTGAGAATTTCGACCGTCTGGCTCGGGAACGCTATGAATCCCTTCTGAACAAAGCCCGCAAGACAAAACCTTAGCACTCCGTTGGAAGAAGTTGTCACTGCAGCGGTGGATTCCGCTCTGTTTCGAGAACAGCCTATCAGTCCGCATAGGAAAAAAGAAGAGTTTCTCGGGGGGATATTAGCAGTTTTCTCCCCACTCTGGAAGCGAACCCCCGCTTAGAAGCGAGGTCTCTCCCCCCATGCGGTAGTCGCGTCGGAAATCCATCGTGCCTGTGTATGGACTATTGTTAGCCAAGTCGAAGTCGCCACTCGTGATGCATATTCAGCGTCGCCCCTGTTTTTCGAGGGAGCCATACAATAGAAAGTCATGAAGCGCAGCATGAAACATCTGGCACCTCTATATGCCAAAGTCGCCTCCCGGGTGAAACCGCCGGTCTGCATTGCGTTGGGGCCACCTTGGCCTGTCGCTCAATTGGTACGTACCATCACCATGGCCGATGTGGTTTGCGTCCAAATGGATCTCCATCAGGCGGAACGGTTACAGGATTGTCTGGGAGAGCTGCAAGCTAGCGCACAAGTCGAAACCGTCGCAGACCTGTGGGACCTTCCTGCCCGATTTGCCACGGTGATTTTCCCAGCTGCCGCACATTCCGACCGATCTCTGAAATTGGATATCGTCGAGCAGGCTTATCATATTCTCCAACCGGGAGGAATTTTCATTGTCTTATCTGAGTACGAGCGGGACCAGGTCTTTGGCCCCTGGTTGAAGAAGCTGTACGGTCGCTATGGAGCTACCCCTGCCAGTCCGGAGGGGATGGCCATTTTCGCCACCAGGAGCGAAAAGGAGCGCCCGCGACGTCGGCATGAGATCACCTTTCATGCCCGCATTGGTGATGGTCCTTCCGTCCAGATCGTCTGCCAACCCGGCACTTTTAGTTATGGCCGTTTCGACGAAGGCTCTCGGGCCATGCTGGAAATTGCTGAGATCCGTCCGGGGGACCGCGTGCTGGATCTGGGATGCGGCAACGGTGTCGTCGGTTGTTTGGCGGGGCTAAGGGTTGGAACGACAGGAAGTGTCACATTTGTCGATAGCAACCTGCGTGCCATCGCTTTGGCACAACGCAATGCCAGTGCCAACCAGACCCCTCATCCTCGCTTCCTCGCCGCCTCACGGCTCCAAGGACTGGAACCGGAGAGCTTCGATGTGATACTGGCCAATCCCCCTTATTACGCCTTGACCGACATGACCCGGTTGTTCATCTCTGGTGCCCGTCCCCTCCTGGCCCCAGGTGGCCGGTACTATCTGGTGACAAAAATGCCTACCGCTGTCGTACCCATCATTTTTCAGACCTTCGGCGATTGCTCGATCCACGAGAACCGCGGCTACTCCGTCATCAGTGCCACACGGGACAAACAGTCCTCCCCCCGTTCGAAGGAGGCGATGGGGAAAAAGCATCTAGGACCTGAACCCCATCCGTAATTCAGTCAAAAGTCATGCTCCCCTGGGTCGCAAACACTATCAGGTGAATCATGAATCGGTAAGGGTGGGGGGAACGATCGTTGGTGAGTCGCTTTTTCCTTAGATCAACCTCGATCTACCGCAGACCCACTCTAATCGACATACTGATCCGCCCCGATGTCTTTAAGCCATTCTTGGCGATTTTTGTCATAATTTTTCAGGTCGAGACGCTGGCGGTAGTGGCGTTTCTCGATCCGTCGTTGCGCCTTACGAAACAGGGGAGCGAACGCATTCCAATTGCGATTCTGACCGGAACGACCCAGTTTTTGGAGTTGTTGTTGTCTTTTTTGACCTAAACCTTCCAGGATTTGATCTTCCAGGGACAGGAAAAATTGGGCACTTCCTGGATCACCTTGGCGTCCCGCGCGTCCGACCAGCTGGCGGTCGATCCGTTCCGCCTCGTGTCGCTCTGTGGCGATGACATGCAGTCCACCTTTTTCGGCCACACCCGGTCCCAGCTTGATGTCCGTTCCTCGGCCGGCCATGTTGGTCGCAACGGTCACGGTGCCGGGTTGACCCGCAAGAGCCACGATTTCCGCCTCCCTTTGGTTTTGCTCGGCATTGAGGACCTGATGAGGAATGCCCGCCGCAGTCAATTTGGCAGAAAGTTTCTTAGAAGCCTCCACGGTGCGTGTTCCGATGAGCACGGGACGACCTTGAGCCAGCAATGCGTGTGTTTCGGCAACGACCGCCTCAAATTTGGCGTCTTCTGTGGGGAAGATGCGATCGGGATATTGAATGCGGCGGCAAGGACGATTGGTGGGAACACGAGTAACCCACAGGCCATAGACACGCCGCAATTCCCAGAAATTGGGCATCAACGTGCCGCTCATGCCGGCCAGCTTCGTATAGAGTCGGTAAAAGTTCTGGTACGTAATCTGAGCGGCATGTTCACTGGGCATGTTGATGGGCACCCCTTCTTTCGCTTCGATGGCCTGATGGAGGCCATCGCGCCAGTGGCGGTCTGGCATAGGGCGTCCTGTGCCCTCATCGATGATGACGATCTTCTTGTCGGGGCTGATCATGTAATGCTGATCCCGACGGTAACGGTAATGGGCGAGCAAGGCACGCTCCACGGCTTCAAACATTTTGTCCATCGCTTTGGCATGTTTGCCGCTGGGGGGCTCGGAATACCGTACCTGACGTCGCCCGGCATCCGTCAGTTCGAGTTTCTCCTTTTTCGGCACGAAATAGAAATGTTCCTCGGGGATCAGCGTCCGAGCTACGCGATCAGCCCACAGGTAAACTACTTGTTCTTCCGGCGTGGCCAGGCGTGTCGGGTGGGCGATGATCATAGGTGTGCGGGCTTCGTCGATGAAAATGCTGTCCGCCTCGTCCACAATAGCATAGACCAGTCCCCGTTGTACCCGCGGATCCAGGCGGAGAGAACCGCCATGGGGAAGCCAGGGAGCCCAGAAGGGGGCGGCTGTGGCTTGTCCACCGCGCAATTTCAACCGATCCCGGAGAAAGTCGAAACCGAACTCGGAGGCCGTCCCATAGGTAATGTCGCATCGGTAAGCTTTGTAACGGGCCTCATCATCCATCCGTTGTTGCAGATAGCCTACTGTCAGGCCGAGCTTCTCATACACCGGGCCCATCCACTCGGCGTCACGTCGGGCCAGATAATCGTTGACCGTGGCGATATGCACACCCTTACCTGTCAGAGCATTCAGGTAAGCGGGGAGGGCTGCTGTTAAGGTTTTCCCTTCGCCTGTGGCCAGTTCCACCAACCCACCAAAATGCATCACCGCGCCCGCCGCCAGCTGCACATCAAAAGGACGCAAACCTAGGGTCCGTTGGATTGCCACACTGACCAAGCCAAATGCTTCCGGCAAGAGCAAATCCAGGTTCCAACGTCCTCGTGCCTTCCCGCGCAACTGCTGACTCAATGCCAACAATTCCTCATCACAGGCATCCCGGTATCGTTCTTCCCAGAAACGAATCCGCGGAATCAACAAGGCGGCACGGGCCAAGCGGCGACGCCAGGGTGGAGCCAGGCACGCGAGGATCCGATTCCACCACAACGGCCCCAATCGCCCCGGCACATTCTCGATCGGCTTGTGTTCATGAGCCACCCGTTCCGCCGGCAAGAGTGCTGACGCTGCCACTGTCGGTACCGTCCATTCCATAATCTTGACCCAATCTCTCACTCTTGGAACACTGTGTTCAGAGAAGGTAAGCCCGATCGGGACTTCCCCTGACGAACCCGAAAACCTCGGTGAATGAAATCCTCATGCACCCCCCGGCTTTTGCATTTTCTTAGAAAAATGAAATGCACTAGCCGAAACGGAACACGGCTTTTTTCAATGGGCTGCTCAGCGGTTGAAAACCGCATTACTTCCTGTCTCCAACCATACTCCATTGCCTGCTATCGCTCAAGCTCCAGGGCTAACCAGGTAACATGATGTTTCATCGCTGAGATGACCTTTCTGATCTTAAGGCGATTTCGGAGAGGTACTTCAACTCACCTTGTCAATCGTGGCCTAGAATGGATAGGGTTGGATAAACCGGCAGAACCGTGCAGGCAGGCCAATGGAGTGGTATAGCCTCGCCGAGACGCACGCTGCCAATGATCGCCTGGCTCCAAAGGATGCCGTAGACCTAATACCACCAAAAAGGTGGTCCTAGGAAACAGATATGATTCAGGACACTCATTCTCTACCCCGCACCCCCTTTCATACCTCTTTGGACGGTGACGTTGGGGAAAGTTCGGCTACCCGTGCCTCGACAGCACCACCGAGTGTGGAGGACTACGCATTACAGATCAAGGAAACAGCGGACAAGCTGTTGCATGATCAGGCCAGTCGAGGCGACATGCGTTTGCTAGCGACCGCTGTTCGTGAACTACGGTATTGTTTCAAGATTTTTTCCGCCTACCGCCACCGAAGAAAGGTATCGATATTCGGTTCCGCACGTACTCCACCGGATCATCCCGCCTATCAGGCTGCCGAAGAGTTTGGCCGACGGATCGCCGCCGAGGGCTGGATGGTGATCACTGGCGCAGGGAGCGGAATTATGGAAGCCGGACATCGTGGGGCGGGACGAGAAGCCAGTTTCGGATTGAACATCCTCCTACCCTTCGAACAGGCAGCCAACCCCATAGTGCAGGGAGATCCTAAACTGGTGACCATGCGCTACTTCTTCACCCGGAAATTGATGTTTATCAAAGAATCCGATGCTGTAGTGCTCTTCCCCGGTGGATTCGGAACACACGATGAATGCTTCGAAGCTCTTACGTTGATCCAAACTGGCAAATCACACTTATTCCCCATCGTCATGGTGGATGAGCCGGGTGGAAATTACTGGGCGCTGTGGCAGCGTTTTATCCAGGAAGGGCTGGTGGACCGAGGATACATCTCCCCCCACGACGTCTCTCTGTATCGCATCACGGATTCGGTGGAGGAAGCTGTGCGACAGGTGACCAGCTTTTACCGTGTTTACCACAGCCTGCGGTACGTGCGGGGAGAACTGGTCCTGCGCTTGCAAAAACCGCTGTCTCCACCGTTATTGCAACGCATCCGCCGCGAGTTTCAGGATATCCTCAACGGTGGAGATTTTGAACTTCTCAACTCAGCCTTACCCGAAGAGAACAATGAGCCGGAGTTATCCCATTTGCCCCGCCTAAAGTTCCGGTTCCAACGGCAGGCGGTAGGACGTCTGCGACAACTTGTAGACCTCATCAATACTGAGGCCTGATGCTCAACTCTTTCCCACTGCGAGTTTGCTTGAGGTTCGACCCACCCGGGACAGGGCAACCCCGTCGTAGCTTTCACAGGGACGTGGCTATCTGTTCAGAAAGCGGACACTTGGTGGGTCAGAACATCCCATCCCCAAAGCAGACTTCTGGCAACTCAGAACATCCCAAACCCAAATCGGACTCCTGACGACTCGGAACATCCCATTCCTGAAGACACGTTAACAGTAGAAAAAAAACACGAGGCGGGCACACCCACCTCGTGACCAAGCCTACTTACGGGTCCCGTCCACCCCTTGGGTAGCTTGGCTGCTTATCCGTCCCCCCCTCGGAACGGATTAAGCCCGATCGAATCTGGCTGCAGGAATTGGAGCAAAATGCTCTCATTCCTTCCAGCATCTGCGGCAAATCAAGGTTGTCTCCGAGCCGGTCTGTTTGCTACCGCAGAACCTGCTCATCCACCCCGGATCACCGCTAGACATCCATTTCCTAGATCACAATCAGGTGCAATGCAAACAAGATCACGAAAAAAATGGCCAAAAAACGATATGTTCTCGGTCCAGACAAAAAATTTTTGCCCAGGGCACAGGCGCAAGATAGGCCAATGAAATAAAAGGCACCCCATGCATTGGTGAAGATAGGTCAATGCTATCAAGGGAGCCCTATATGTTGCGGTGAGCAGGTGTGTTTTCGAATCAAATCGGGCGGGGAAATGGATTTGTACAGTTTGCCAGAAGGCCGGCGTTGAGGGTGTACGTCCGGGATTACTCGCCGCGAAATCCTGGGTTTAGGAATGATTCGCCACGGAACACGAAACCCGTTGGCTGAGGGGAAATCAGTTCAACACAGATGCTTGCCCCGCCGGAACGCAACACTGCGATCACCGTGCTGGACGGTTGGCCGTGGTAGGCACCCCGTGTTCCCATTCACTGGGGATGGGGCGTCGCATGGTTTCCCCCTGATAGTGCCAGAAGGAAACACTGTTTTCACCCAGACGCCAGGAGAAGGCTGCCGGACGACCCAATATCTTCGTGGGAAAGTCAACTTCTCCGATGGTATCATCGACCAACTGCACACCCAAGCCCTGTAACTCGCCGAGGGCATCGGCAAAGGATCGCTCCGCTGCGGCAATTTCTTCGTTGATCCGATACCGGCGCTGTCGTCCACCCCAATCCAAATGGCGACGGTTACGGAAAAGTTCTTCTTGTTCCGGCGTCAACTGACGAATCAGGCGGCGGTGCTGAACCAGATCGTTGACTATGCTAGCCACTAGCGGCAACATCTGGCGGGCCGTTTTCAGATCATGCACGACCACTTTGGATCGTGGCTTTCCTGCCGGATTCGTAGCACGATGGGGTGTCTGGCTCATGGTTGCTCCCGCTGTCTTATGGGGTCTGGATCCCCCTTCTATACCCATTTTAGGAGCGCCGGCCCGATGGGAACGCTCTGCGGCTATGCTTTTTTCGCGAATCGGATCAATCCCACTTCGGACACCTTGGTACTGCTCATATATTTGGAATCCCACCTCACCCTCAGGGGTTCACCCTCTCTTACACTTTCTGCGGTCCCATGGAAAGGTCGGTTGCCTCCTCCGAAGAGATCATGTGTCTGGCACCGGTTGAACTCTTAGCAACATCCTACATTAGTGCCACTTCTGGATTCATTGATCGATGACAACGGTGAGTCGAGTGGAGGTGGCGGGATAACAGCTCGAGGGCGGGTCTGACATTGATCAAATCTTTTCCTGAACCAAGTGGTGGCCGCAAGTTATACTCTTAGATTGCTTGATCGCTTCATTCTAGTCCGAATCAGATAGATCTGCAATCCAGTCCATAAATTCCGAAGCAGAGCTGGAAGACTGCTCACAAGTCCCAAGGCTAAGGGCCAGGTTCTGAGAACTCAGAATTCCTCGATCGCCGGCAATAGGCGTGCCAATCGTCCACCGTGTCAATGTCCGCACGCGGGGGGAGATAAACCACTTTGTATCCCAAGGTCTGAGATTGGCGGACCTGATCTTCCAAAGTCCAAGGAGAGGACCAGCGGATGTTGTCAAACAAGTGAGGTATGAAGTTCGCTGTACCGATGAGGTAATAACCACCGTCATAGGTGGGGCCGATCACGACGTCATGGTGTTGCAGCAGATCGAAGCCCCTTTGAAGGAGTAGCGCGTCTAGCTCCAGGCAGTCCGTACCGATCGCACAGACCGGGGTGCGCATCGGCGTGCGGCTTGCGGAAGTTGTCTCTTCAGAGGAGTCGTCCTGCCAATTTCCGCTCGAGGAGTTGGGAAGGAGAGTGTCCACCTTGTGCAACACTATTTGGGCCTGGTAGAAGGCTGCTGTCAGTCGATTCCCGAGGTGACCCTTGTTCTGGGCCCACCAGAGATCGACCAGATGATGCCAGGGGGCGAAAGCATCCAGGGGGGCGCCATCATAAACGGCGATGAGCCGGACACGATTGCGTATTGCTTGGGCCTGCTGCAAAACGTGTTGGACCCACTGGCGGTACAACTGCGCTGCCCGGTCCATACCCACAGCAGCACCCAGGCGCGTCTTTACCTTTCCTGGTTCGGGATACTTCAAAAAAACCAGAAGCGAAGGGGATACCGGCGACATAACCTACGCAGCGGTGGGTGAAAGTGCTAAAACCATACCCATTGCACTGGGTCCGATTCAGGGACGTAGCAGGTGCACTTCTTGTTGAGGTTCACCGCCTGTGATATGGACGTTGCCCGCACCATCGATGTAAACATTCACTTCACTACGCACGCCGAAGTGGGGCAGGTAAATCCCCGGTTCGATGCTGAAAGCGGTTCGAGGAATCAGTCGGCGTTCCTCGCGTGTCTCGAATCCGTCGATGTGAGCGCCGTTTCCATGAACCTCCTGACCAATGTTGTGACCGGTACGGTGGGTAAAATAGGCTCCAAAACCCGCGCTATTGATGACCTCGCGAACCACGGCATCCAGTTCCCACCCCCGCAAGGGGCGTCGATGGGCAAACGCTTCTTGCACACAACGGATACCAGTGTCCCGTGCCGCGGCGACGACGCGAAAGACCCGGTCAATTTCCTCCGGCACATGCTCACCGACATAGGCGACACGGGTATAGTCGGCATACACCGCCCGCGGGTGTTTCTTCTTCGCCCATAAATCAATCAACACATAGGTCCCAGGGCCGATGGCAACATCCACATCCTGGTCCGCTGATGTCTCAAAATGCGGATCGCCGCTGTGGGCATTGGCCGCCACGATCGGAGGGCTGTACGTGGTCAAATCGTGACTTTCAAAGAATGTGAGAATATGTCGTTGGACGGCGGACTCCGTCACGGCACCCTGCTGGCGAACCTGGGTCAGAATGTAGTCAAAGGCTTCATCAAACGCCGTCCGACATAAATGCGCAGCCTCGAAGTGGGATCGTTCTTGTTCCTCATCCCAGGTTGCTTCGAACAACTGAACCAGGTCTCCCGACGACATCAACTCACAGCCGCAGGCCCGGATCAATTCGACAGTGCCGCCATCCACCCGGCTGATGTAGGGATTGGCATTGCGGGGGCTGTACTCCAAGGCCACACGACGGCAGCCGGCGAGTATCTGACTCACCCCTTGCTCGAGTTCGTGCCAACGACGATAAACGACTTTGCGTCCAGGAAGGTGATCCAAAGCCCATGGTTCGATGGCATGCACCAGTTTCCACGGCTCACCTTGCACGGGGATGAGATAAAACCACCGTCGCGACAGGTTTTTCCCCTCCAAAGCCAGTAGGCGCTGCGCCAGCAGATTCAGACCACGAAAATCGTACAGCAGCCAACCGTCGTAATCGTGCTCTCTTAATGCTGCTTGAACGGCCCGGATATCGAGCATGGATATTACCCCTGGAGCGTCTCCCTGGATCCTGTCCCTTCATTGTGGTAGAAGGATCATCCCCATCGGTTCATCAGCTACATCGAAGCTTGACAGGGAATGCACGAGCCTTGGCTACCACGGTCACCATCAGCATAATCAGCATCATACCGACCGCAATACCTTCAGAATATGGCCCAGCAAACCTGGGACTGGACGGGCAGCGACCTTCTCAAGATTTTCCATAAAGAAAGGTCAACAGAGCACCAAGGAAGGAGACGCACACCTACCCCCCCACCGGCCTGAAGCACTCTGTGGCATACCGCGCAAGTAGTTTCTGACGATTGCCCTATCTCAGGAGAGACGATGTCGGCCATACCAGAGTGGGTGATAGGTCGGATTCGGAAAACCAAGTTGAGCGGTTTTTTCTCCGCGTATTCAGGAGTGATCTCGATGGCTCAGACTTGCTATCCGCGCTCGATGGCTCAGACTTGTCATCCACGGGTTGTCCATCGCAGACACCCTTCGGTATCCCACCTGAAAGAAACTCGAAGCGTCCCCCAATGCGTTCCACAGACACACCGGCTTTACTGGGCAAGGGATAGGCATCCGGACTGGGATTCCTGCAGTGAGGAACCACACATGGTGCAAGATAAGAGTCTTCTGCCTCCGGATACGCGACATCCGAATAAACCCCATCAGGAGTGTGGGGATCACAATTTCCTGCGGAGGTGCTGGCCCAAGTGTGTCGCAGGTCTGTTGATACTCGGCCTTCTGGGGGGGCAGAACCATTCTACCCTTGCGGTGGAACCTGGAGAGTTGAAACCAGGGTTGGTAGCGGTTTATCAAGAGCCCGCCGGTATCAAAAAGGGGGAAACACCGCGCAGCATCGTACGTCTGGAAAGCACTGTGGCGGTCCTCCTCGACCCAGGCGAAACGGTCCATCCCCGGCTGGAGACATTGGGAAATGCCCGCTGGTTGGGGTATGTCAACGTGGTGCGGGCGGGAAACTATCGCTTCAGCGCCACGATCCAACAGGGGACGGTTGTGGTGCGTGTCGATGAAAAAGAGGTTCTTCGGGGCACAGCGGGGCAGCAGGAAACGACTGTTGTAGGCCCAGAAGTCCCATTAGGGGGAGGAGTACGTCTTCTGGAAGTCATATGGAGCTGCGACTCGACACCGACACGTTGTACCCTATGGTGGGAAGGACCTGGTTTTATACGTGAGCCACTCAATCCTTACTATCTGGGACACGTACCGTCTCAACGGCCAGCGGAGTTTCGCGTTGATCTGAAGCGGGAGCATGGACGCTTTCTGTTCGAGGAATTGGCATGCATCCGTTGTCACCGTCCGGCTCATGAACTCACTGATGGCAAAGCCGATTCTCCAGACAAAACACTTCCACCGTCATCCGCAGCCGCTCGCCTGGCTCAGTCCCTGACGGATCGAACGGGGCCGAAACTCACCGGGTTGGGGCGACGTGTGTATGCTGGCTGGCTGGACCGCTGGCTGACCGACCCGCAGAAAATAAGCCCACATGCCACTATGCCCCGTTTGTTTGGGGAGGACGCCATTGGGCAAGCAGAACGTTATGCGATCGTTCAGTTTTTCCTGCAGCAAGTCGGTCAGGCACTTCCGCCGTTCCGCCCGCCGCTGTTGGCCGACAATGCCTGGAAACAAAGCATCAACCGCGGGCAAACGCTCTTTTTCGTCACCGGTTGCGCAGCCTGCCATCAAGAGCAAAAAGCTCCTGAAAAAAGCGAAGAGGAGGAGTCGCGGGAACCGCTACGGCCGGAGGATTTCCTCTACGGTCTGGGGACCTCCCAGGGGTCAACCCCAAAGTACGTCTTGGGTGCACTTGGCAGCAAGACACGCCCTGAGGTCTTGACGGAATATTTACGCAACCCTCATGCGCTTCATCCGGGCGGACGCATGCCCCAAATGCAACTTTCCCCCCAAGAAAGCACCGATCTGGCCCGCTATCTGTGCCTGAATCGTGACGACTCTATCCCGACAGGCCCACCCGCTGCACCGTCTCTGCCACCCGAGAAATTGTTTACTATCCATGATGAGCAACTTCCCCGCGGTTGGGACCAACTCTCCGCCGAGAAGCAATGGGAAGCAGCCGGGCAGATGTTGCTGACGGCCAAAGGTTGCGTCAATTGTCACGAAATTGAAGTCAACGGCAAAACTTTACCTGCCCGAGTGATTGTGCCACTGGAGCGAATCTTGACAGCACCCAAGAACGTGACAGCCTCCCGGAAAGGATGCATTGGGGAACAGCAGGTTCAAGGAAAAGAGGCTCGCTATTCGCTGAGCCAGGAACAACGGGAGGCACTGCAAGCCTTTGTGCAGGAGGGTGGGCAGGTATCCGCCGCGAAAGCACCGGCCTACCAGGCACGCGTGGCCTTGCGTCGCTACGGATGTTTGAATTGCCACATCCGCGACGGGGAAGGCGGCATTCCCAATCCCTTGGCGGAACGAATGCGGCTGCTGGAAAAAGCCGAAAACGCCGATGACATTCGTCCCCCAGTATTGACAGGGATTGGTCATAAAGCCCGTCGGAGCTGGCTCCAGGCGGTGTTATTGGAGGGCCAGCGTGCTCGACCGTGGATGCAACTGCGCATGCCGCAATATGGTCCCACTCATGTCGGCACTTTACCTCAGTCCTTACCTCGGCTGGAAGGCATGCGTCCGGATGACGCCATTTACAAAGTTCCTCTGAGCACTGAGTCGATCGCACTCGGCCGCCAAATCATCGGCAAGAGCGGCCTGGGTTGCATTTCTTGTCATGACATCAGCGGGATTGCCAACCCCGGGACTCGAGGACCGGACCTGGCAACCATCCAGCAGCGTGTGCGCTACGAGTGGTATGAACGCTGGCTCCATCAACCGCTGCGTATGGCACCCGGTACACGCATGCCCCAGGCTTTCGTAGATGGGCAGTCCACTCTCAAGACGGTCCTCGGAGGCAATCCGCAGGCGCAAGCCCAAGCGATGTGGGCCTATCTGTCCCTAGGACCCGGTTTGCCGCTACCAGAAGGTCTGGAGCCGCCGAAAGGGTTGATTCTGACTGTGCGGGAACGTCCGGAATTGCTCCGAACATTCCTGCCGGAGACAGGACCCCGTGCCATTGCTGTTGGTTACCCGCAGGGTATCCATCTGGCCTTCAACGCTGAGCAATGCCGACTCGTTTATGGCTGGAGCGGGAATTTTCTAGATGTTTCTCCGGTCTGGAACAATCGTGGCGGTGCACCAGCCAGACTGCTCGGACCCAAGTTCTGGATCGCCCCGGCGGTCCATCCATGGGGATGGAGTACCTCCCCGACTGAGCCACCTAATTTTGAAAAACGCGTACAAGATCCCGCCTGGGGCGCATTACTCCCGCAGGAGCCGCCCCGCGTCTATACCGGTCCCCGCTTCGTTCGGTTCGAGGGGTATACCCTCAATGGACAAGGCCAACCAGCCTTCCATTACTCGATCCAGACCGATCCTGACGGTAAGGACAAAGTCCAGATCATCGAGACACCTCTACCCTTACGATCCTCCATCGCTACAGGGCTGATCCGGAAGTTCCAATGGAATGCTCCCCCTCATGGAACCCTGTGGTTCCTGGCAGCCACCGCGAGCGGTCCACCCCGTGTGCAGGACGTGACTACAGGTCAGATCCGTCCTTGGAACTTCTCGGGTGAAGAGGCGACTCTGGCCCCGGAGGGAGTCCGCGTAGTGCTTACTCAAGCCGGAGGGAGTGTCCTGGCCATCGAAGCCCAACGCACTCCGCCGGGCACTCGTTGGCAATGGGCAACTCAAAACAATAACGGTATGCTGCTCTTGCGTCTGCCAGCATCCCCACAACGCTGGCAAGGCGAGGCGACGGTGGTGATCTGGAGTCTGCCTCGGGATGAGGAAGCCTTGCTCCGCGAGCTGGGCAAATGATACACCATCGCCGCCCTGGTCGAGCCAACAGGTTCCGAGATCGGGAACGACGACGATGAGCTCATGCGGCGTCGGTCCGGCTATCAGGTGTTTCGGGCCGGAACAACAACGAGTACGTCCCCACACGTCGGAGCATGGAGATGAGCCGTGGTACCTGGACACTACCCCTTCTCGGATGGAGCGTGGGCATTCGATGGCTTTTGCTCATCATCATCGCCGCATGCTGCAGTGCTGCTCTGCTTTTGCCGGAGTTTCCCCGGTGGCGCTCCCTGTTGGGCCTGCTGGCCTTCATGAGTCTGGCGGCAGTCTGTTCCCAACGTTTAGAAGCGATCCAGTGGAAGCCGATCGTCGGTGGATTACTACTGCAAGTGACCTTGGCCGTGCTGATCCTGCGTGTCCCAGCGGTGTATGATTTTTTCGTCGCCACCAGCGATATGATTCGCAAATTTATCGAGTTTTCCGATGCCGGTGCCGCTTTCGTCTTTGGACCATTAGTGCAGGCGGAGCAACTGGAAAAGGGGCTGGGATTATCCCAGGGCGGCGGTTTCATCTTTGTGGTCAAAGCTCTGCCCGCTGTCATTTTCGTATCTTCCTTTTTCACGGTCTTATATCACCTGGGGATTCTGCAATGGGTCGTCCGGGCGTTCGCGTGGATCATGGTCCGGCTCATGGGCACCAGCGGAGCCGAGAGTCTAAGCGCTACCGCCAACGTGTTCATGGGGCAAACCGAAGCTCCTCTGATTGTCCGGCCTTACATACCGCTGATGACCCGCTCGGAACTGCTGGCTCTCATGATTGGAGGCATGGCGACGATTGCCGGGGGTGTCATGGTCGCTTATATTGCCATGCTCGACAAATGTGGCATGGGACAACAGGCGTATGCGATCCTGGCCACCAGTGTCATGGCGGCCCCTTGTGGACTGTATCTGGCGAAAATTCTGCTACCCGAAACCGAAGAACCACTCACCCGCGGTCAGGTGAAGGCCTGTGTGGAACAACGCCATGCCAACGTCATCGATGCGGCAGCCGAGGGAGCCAGCCAGGGGATGAAACTGGTGCTCAACATCACTGCTATGCTCATTGCCTTCATCGCCTTTGTGGCTTTGATCAACCATGTGTTGGCCCGAATCGATGGCTGGCTCGGCCTGCAAGCTGCTACAGGCTGGTCCGGTCCGCTCAGTCTGGAACGCCTGATGTCCTGGCTCTTCTATCCCGTGGCACTGCTGATGGGTGTTCCAGCCGGTGACGCTGCTCCCGTGGGGGAATTGCTCGGCGTTAAACTGGTCCTCAACGAATTCGTCGCCTATATCATGCTGGCCGACAAATATGGTGGGCAGCTTGAACCGCGGAGCGTCGCTCTTCTGGCCTACGCCCTGACCGGCTTTGCGAACTTCGCCTCCATCGGCATCCAGTTGGGAGGTATCGGGAGTATGGCCCCAGAGCGGCGTGGAGACTTGGCTCAACTCGGCTTGCTGGCCTTACTTGGAGGCTTTCTGGCCACCCTGATCAACGCCGCCTGGGCAGGTTTGTTACTCCCGTGAAGGGAGCCGCACGACCGTCCCAAGTTTTCCTTTTCGCACGCTCCCACCGGAAGAACCATTACTCATGAGCCGTTGCCCAAAGTCAAAAGCATTCAGGGCCCAAGCGTAAAGCGACGTGCAGGCCAGTATCGGACACCCCCATCACGGGCGAATGATAGCAGAGCCGAGGCTTGGGGCAGAAATTGCAAACGGATGATACGCTCGCTATGGCCGGTCAACCGGGCTCGCTCCTGACCCGTTTGGGGATCACTCAAAAGCACGATCCGATCATGGCCTCCACTGGCCAGGGTGCGTCCATTCGGACTGAAAGCGAGAGCATACACTGCTCCGTCGTGCCCCGTGATGTCAGCCTGCCAGTTCAAGGTATTCTCCGTCACACTCCAGCTCCAGACCTGGACCAGACCGTCGGCTTGGGCCACCGCGAGCCACTCCCCCTGAGGTCCACCCCATCCTAACGCTGTAATGCGTTCCCGGAATTGACGCTGGGCCAAAATCCGGCCATCCCGATCGAGCAATATCATCTGGTTCTTCACGGCGAGGGCCAGGTAGCGACCAGACGGGTCAAAAATACACTCATGAGCCGGTTCGTCAGGGCGGTAGATGCGTCGTGGGCAGGGAATTTGTTCTCCCGTTGGTGGTGGATGCTGGTGGAATAGATCACGCCCAGGTAAATCCCACAACCAGAGCCCTTCAGCGTTTATAAGAGCTGCCGTTCGTCCCGAGGCATCGCATGTCAGAGCATCGACCGGAGCGCCTCCGGAGAGCATCAGAGTGTTCTGAAACCCGGGCTCAGCCCGATCGCGTCCGTGCATTCTCTGCCAGAGCATCACCAGGTTCTCCCCTTCGGCTTTCGTCGGGACTTGGACGGATGCAAGGGCCAGGCGACCATCCGGCGTCAAGGCAAGGGCATGTATGCGAGCACGGATGCGGTTCTGGTTGGATAGTCGCACCGGAAAAGTATACTGCCTCAAGCGGAAGCGATCACGCAGGTGAAGTGGCCACCACCCCATGACGATTTCCCCGGGCTCGTCGCGGGAAGCCATGAGAATCACACGACCATCCGCACTAGCCGCCGCGATTTCAGCAACCCCATTTTTGAAGGACAACTCTGCGTTCGCGTAACGTTGGGGTTGGGTCCACCATATACGGGCTGTGCCGTCGGTACTTGCAGAGATCAGCTGCATCCGATCGGGGCTGAAATCCAGGGCCACCACTTTCTGTCCGTGCCCGTGCAACACAGCACGCTCCCGGCCCGAGAGATCCCATAAGCGTACCGTGCAGTCCAAGCTGCCTGATGCCAATGACTCACCATCCGGGCTGAAAGCCAGGGAATACACCGTCGCTGTATGGCCACTGACTCGCCGGGATACCGGGCTTTTTTTCCCCAGATGATAGAGCCAAATGAGAGGGCTACTATCCGTAAGCGCCAGATGCTGGCCATCTGGAGAAAGAGCTACAGCGAGGACCGGAGCCGACCGTTCATACGCGACTCGCAACCTGCTACCATCACCTTCCCAGAGACACACGCGACCATCCGTTCCCCCACTGGCCAGGATCAGTTTACTTTTATCAGGACTATCCCATGCGAAGGACAAACTGGTGACACCGGAAGGCAAAACTGCATCACCCATCTTCCCCTCCCTCTTGTGGGCGAGGATAGGACGGTCGGTCAGCAGGGGCAGATGATCCGAATGCCGCGTGATCTGGGCAAAGGGGGCAACGCTACCGAGCAGAGCCGACCATGCCGTCGGGTACTCGCGGACAGAAGGAGCAGCCAATGGCAGGTGCACGGCGGCAAGGTTCCACCACTGGAGCGTTCCATCCGCAGCACCACTGACGAGCCAGCGACCGTCCGGACTGACCGCCAGAGCGGTCACCGCTACACCTCCATGGGCACGGAACACTTCACAACGCAAAAACCTCCTCAGCTGGATGGAACCTACCCAAGGACGAAGAGGAGGCAGCAAGTCCAGGGATCTCCGGGCCTGTTGGAGTAACGAGACAGGCAATTCCCACAAGCGAATAGCCCCATCCTCTCCTGCCGTGATGAGTACGGCTTCATCCGGGGTGAAGGCTAAGGAAGTAATCTGCCCTACATGAGCATCACCTACCAACCAGGTTTGTCCGCTATTGGGGTCCCAGACGCGAATGTGTCCACGTTCATCTCCACTGGCTACAAGGCCGCCGCGTGGTGCCCAGGCGACAGCTCGCAGAGGTGTTCTGGCTCTCCCGTGCTGGTACTCCACGACGTGCCGTTGGCACAAACCATAGAGATAGGACCACGTGAAATCCCGCAAATCGAGAGGGCAACGCTGGGGATCTTCCAGAAGTTTCTCCGCCCGGAAAGGATCATGTTCCACCACGGTGGCAATCTGCGTCAGTTGCAAGGCGTAACTTGAGCGGCGACGTTCTTCGATCTCCCGCTTCAAACGGGCATTGCTCTCTTCGGCTTCACGGCGTTTCTCAGCATTTTCCAAGGCCAGACGTTCGGCTTCTTGACGGGCTTGAGCTTCGTCCTGTCTGGCCAGACGAGCCGCTTCGGCTTCCGCTTCGCGTAGACGGACGGCATCCCGGACCTGGAGATATGCCGTGGCAAGACCTGCTAGAAGCACGAGCAGGGAAGTGACTGTAACGGCCACGAGGGCACTCCAAACCGGATGACGGCGAATCCAACGTGTCAGTCGTTCTACTCCGGATAATGGCCGTGCCTGTATCGGTTTACCATCCAGGAAACGTCTCAAATCCTCAGCAAGCGCAGCGGCACTGACGTAACGCCGCGACGGTTGCTTTTCCAGGCATTTCAGGCAGATCGTTTCCAAATCCTGAGGGATACCTGGCCTGAGTCGGCGAGGTGGAACCGGCTCGTCATGCAAGACTTGCAGAATAATATCCAGAGGGCTTTCCCCGAGAAAGGGGGGCCTCCCTGTCAACAACTCGTAAAGGATGGCACCAAGGGCATAGATATCGACTGCAGGCCCAATCTCACGATTGCGCCCTGCAGCTTGCTCGGGAGCAATGTAACTGGGGGTACCCATGACGGCTCCACTTTGCGTCCCGACGCTTCCATTTTCTTCCAATCGCTTAGCGAGTCCGAAATCGGTGATCTTCGGTACCAGATCCCGAGGTGAAGGCCACACGGGTGGGCCGGCCGTGGCACCACCTTGAGAAGGCGAGTCCGGGGATGAAAGGGCTGACGAAGCCTGAACGCGTCGCAAGAGCACATTGGCTGGCTTGAGGTCACGATGGATCACCCCCTGAGTGTGAGCGTAGTGCGTGGCCTGGGCCAGAAGCAGGGTCAACTCAGCGGCCAGGTGCGTGGGCCAAGGACCACGTTGCAAGTGAGTAGCCAGATTGCCACCCTCCACGTATTCCAGGGCGAGATAGAGATGTCCGCTGGCTTCCCCTATCTCATAAATCTGGATGATATTTGGATGTTGCAGGGCAGCCACCGCCTCGGCCTCACGACGAAAGCGAGCACGGGCATTCGCATCTGCGTGAACCCCTGCCAGAATCATCTTCAACGCCACGATCCGGTTCAGACTCACCTGACGGGCCTTGTACACCACCCCCATACCACCCCGACCCAGTTCCCCGAGCAACTCGTAGCCCGGTACCTGCGGCTCCGGCTGCAAGCGGAACAAATAGCCGGTCTCCGACCCCCCGGAAGTATCGGGCTCGTCCGGTAAGAGTCGAACCAGACTCTCGTCAACGGAACATGGCACGTTCGGTTCGGGAGCCTGAGGCTGGCCTCGCGTTATCTGCGTCTTCCTCCCCACCACCTTAGCATCCAAACCGTGGGCATCCAAACCGTGGTGCACAGGCGTGCTGACTTGAGGGGAAGACTCTAACAGAGGCAACTGGCCGGGCGGGAAAGTCTGAGTCAAGGCTTTCCCGACTGGGTCCATCTGCTCTACCGGTGCGGTCAAAACCACGGGATCGATGCGGCGTACCGCTGTAAAGGCCGATACTTGAACACTCAAAGACACACTCTCCCACTGTTTTGTGCCGCAGACGGGGCAAGCATGCGGTAATTGCCCATCTACCGGCATCACCCAAGTATGACCCTCTACACAGCGATATTGCTTCATCATTCTCTCGCCCTGATCCGCCGTCACTGGCAGCCTCATTATCCTCGTTGTGCAGAATGCGACAAGTTTACCTGACCTACCACCTCTTTCTCCTCACGAAGTGCCAACACACAGGTCCCTCTTGGCCCACTATGTGTGTGTCCGTCCGAAGATTCCATCCCTTTCTCTGGAACAAGAGTCCTTTCTACCAATCAACTCGTATGGAGCCACATGTATTTGTTCCCTCATAAATAACTCCACTTTCTGAATCAGCCCATAGTGCCAAAAGCATTTCCGGGACTTCGTACACTACTTCCTCCTTCGCAGCGTGCCCAATTGCTCTGGAGTTATTCCCATGAAGTTGATAATAGAGCGTGGACGAAATCATCTGTGCATGATGGGACGCTTGCAGATGAACCGATCCAACAGCGTGGAGATTCATCCGACGGCGATCATAAGTTCGGAGGCCGTCGTGGAAGAGAATGTCCGTATCGGTCCTTACACCATCGTGGAAGGACCTGTGGCCATTGGAGCGGGGACAGTAATCGGTCCCCACGCGCATCTGATCGGGCCTTTGAGGATCGGACGGAACAATCAAATCGGAACCGGCTGTGTGCTGGGAGGCGCCCCCCAGCATTTGGGCTACCGAGGAGAAGCCACTGACATCGTCATCGGCGACGGAAACATTTTTCGTGAATATGTTACGGTCCATCGAGCCTTACCTCAGGGAACTGGCCACGGCAGCGGGATAACACGCATCGGTCACCGAAATCTGTTCATGGTGGGGTGTCATGTGGCTCATGATTGCACGATTGGAGATGATTGCATCCTGGCCAATGGAGCATTGCTTGCCGGACACGTCACCTTGGCGGACCGCGTCCTCATCAGTGGCAATTCGGCCGTCCATCAGTATTGCCATGTCGGCCGATTGGCCATGCTCAGCGGAGTATCCGCTATCAGCCAGGACATCCCTCCGTTCTGGGTGATGCAACGCCACAATGAGGTTTGCGGCGTCAATGTCATCGGTATGCGACGAGCGGGACTATCTACATCGGACATTCAAGCGGTCCGACACTTGTTTAGCCTGATCTATCGTCAGCGACTTCCTCTGAGCGTAATCCTGCAACAGAACCACCAGCTTGTGGAACATTCCTCAGCAGTTCGGGAAGTTCTCGACTTTATCCGTAGCTCTCGACGCGGCATACCCGGGGCACATCGCTATCGCGGCGCCGTAGAAGCCAACTCCGATGCCCAAAGTTCCGCCGCTTGACCTTTGTGCCTGGAAAAACCCGAAAAGCCCTCCGCGACCCCAACCATCTCGCTTTGCTATAACCTCAACCACTTCGCCTGTGCTAAAGCAACGGTATGGGAGAAAATGGTTTGAGCGGAATGCTTCCCTTTGTCCCCTCCACTCGTGTGTACTCCTGAAAAAACAATATGTGTGCTTCTGGAGGCACAATAATTCTCGGTTATTGCCCTTTTCCCGTTCCCCGGTCTTTCCTTGTCACTGTTTCGTCGGCTTCTACGATATTAGACGAGGGAGGCAGGGTCACCGTTGAGGTGAACGGCCAGAAGTTACTCCAGATATCAAAAGAAAGAATCGCGTTGGTTGTGTGAGTAGCCATTCCGGAGGGTTGCACGGCCTTCCTCAAGAGGATTACCGATCCTCACGACATCCGTGGAATACCCTCAGATCTCCCCATGGGGGGCACCACATGTTTTCCCGGGGAGTTTGCCACTGTTGAATACGGTGAGGAGCACACCAACGCCTGAGGTGTAAGCTATGCAGACCATTGCCACGCTCAAGGCTATCGTACGTAACAGCCGCGGTACCCGTGCCGCACGAAAGCTGCGTCACCAGGGACTGGTTCCAGCGATCATTTACGGGCATAAGCAAGAAAACGTGCCTGTCGCTGTACCCCGTCACGACATCGACCATATCGTCCGGGTCCAGCATTCCCGCATGATCACCTTGGATGTGAACGGGCACACGGAAACCGTGCTCATCCGTGAAGTGCAGTGGGATGTCTTTGGTCGTGAGATCATTCATGTGGATTTCGAACGCAAAACTGCGGCAGAAAAGGTGCGGGTCGTTGTTCCGATTGAATTGCGGAACGTACCGAAACAATCCGGCGGAGCGGTATTGGATCAACCACTTCATACGGTCCACGTGGAGTGTCCGTTGGGTAACATTCCGGAAGTGATACGTGTCGATATCACCCACTTGAGTGTGGGCCATCCGATTCACGTTAAAGACCTCGTGGTGCCGGAAGGTGTACGCATTCTGGAGCAACCCGAGGCCGTGGTCGTTCAGTTGAAGATGCCTGGTGCCGCCGAGGCTGCTGCTGCACCGACTGCAGAAATAGCTCCTGCTGCCCCCGAAGTCATCAAGAAAGAGCGCAAAACCGAAGAAGAGGAAAAATCATCCTAGATCCGCCCTTCCAACCTCCTCCGAATGGAAAACCATCACGGCCGCCGGGAGGCAGGCACAGTGTGCGGATGGCCACGTCCTTCCCGTGATCTGGGAAGCCAGACAGCACACTTTTATGCCGACATGGCAAAGCAGGGTGTGTACTGACTTCCGCATTTTTACAATGATTTGTGATGGCCGCAACTTCCGGGGATTCCCGGTCGTAATGCGATCCGTGCGCCTACTGAACGGATAAACACTTATGAAGATCGTCGTCGGTTTGGGCAATCCCGGGAGTCGCTACTGCGGCACACGCCACAATGTCGGCTTTGAGGTCATTGATACGCTTGCTCGTCATCCCTCCGTGGGCGCTTTCCGGGAAAAATTCGAGTCGCTGGTAGCAGAAGGCCGCGTGGATGACGAGACGCTTCTGCTTGTCAAGCCCCAAACGTATATGAACTTGAGTGGCCGTGCCGTCCGCGCCCTGCTGGATTTTTACAAACTCCCTCCCCAGCAATTGCTCGTGGTATGTGACGACATCCATCTGCCGCTGGGCAAGTTGCGCCTCCGTGCTCGTGGTAGTCATGGAGGACATAACGGGCTGCGAGACATTCAACAACATCTCGGCACAGAAGAGTACCCCCGCTTGCGGATCGGTGTGGGGGAACCAGCGGCCGGTGAGGCGGTCGATCATGTTCTCGGCCGCTTTCGAGCTAGCGAGCAGCCCATCATTACAGAGGCGATTTTACGAGCGGCTCAAGCGGTAGAGTGTTGGGCCTTGCAAGGAATCGAGGCGGCGATGAACCGCTTCAACGCTTCCGACAAGCAAGCTCAACCATCATCATTCCGCAACCGCTCATCCCCACGACCTTCCCCTCCGGCGTCGGCGTCCGCCACGACTTCTCCCCCGGATGCGGCGACTCTGGCAGAAATAACGCGTCCCATCCCAGCTACGGAATCGGACAGCCACATGCCGGCGCATCAGTCCGGCAACTCCCCGCCTTCCTCCTCTTGCGAGGGTATCTCCTCATCTTCATGCTCTCCCCCTGGCAACCCCTCAGCCAATTCATAAATCAATATCCCACACCCCATGATGGTGACCCCTCTTTCCGAAGGGAGGAAAGAGGTAAACGGCAGTCCTTTCAGACTTCTGCATAGCTGCCGTTGTATCCGTGGTTACGCGACTGCTGCCCATCCAGCAGTCGGGGAAGCGAGGCAAAGCCATGCCGATGAATACTTACGAAACCCTGTTGCTGCTGGACCCCACGAAAGTCAGCTCAGACAGCGAAGGGGTCCTCAAGCAACTCCATGCACTCTGGGAACGACACGAGGCTACCATTCTCGTCAGCCGACCATGGGATTACAACCATAAACTGGCCTACCCTATCCGCAAGTTCAAAAAGGGAGCCTATCACGTCATCTACTACCAACAGGACAGTCAGAAGCAACGGGAACTGGACCGCGATATCAAACTTCAGGAGGGTCTGGTGCTAAGACACCTCACAATCCGGTTGCATCCCAAATGGGTCGATGCGATGCTCAGTGTAGCCCGCGAGGATGGTTCAACAGCCTTCGCCCTCCGTGGCATGCGGGAAGATGTCACCCTCAGCGATGAGGCAACGTCTTCCTCACCCACCGACGCTACCACACCCAGCGAACCTCCCCCCTCTCCGCCTCCCACACCAAGCCGACGGACACGCCGGAGTGCCGAAGCTGCAAACAAAGCGGAATTGTCCTAACACTCCCTTTCCTCCCTGACACCGATCCGGTTGACCTCACCAAAACCATCCCTCCCTTCACCTCCCCTCCAACCCGCTTCAGAGACTGATCCGGGAAGCGTCGGTTTCGTCTCGCGCGGGTCGAAGTGATCCGTGTCGCGTCCCATCGAAGGTGATCCATACCCCTACCGTTATCCCCCCAGGGGCGGAGGTTGGCCTCACCCTGATCCATTCGGTATCTCCCGAAAATCCGGATAACGGAATGTTCCGTACCGCTTAGGATGATTTTTGGACCTACCAACCTTGCGGTAGGTAGCTGGGTGTGGGATATTTGGTAAGGAGGATGTGGTCTCACCCTTTCCCAGAGTCTCAACCGTATCCCCTAGCGAGACCCATCCCGAAAGGAGGTCGCACCATGGCGACGTTGAACAAAGTGATGTTGATTGGCCGGCTCATTGACAATCCGGAGCCCCCGCGTACCCTGCCGAGCGGTAACACAGTGATCAAGTTCCGTTTCGCCGTGGGTCGCAGCCGGAAAAATCCACAAACCGGTCAATGGGAAAATGATCCCAACCCCCTCTACATCGACTGTGAAGCCTACAGTCGGCCGGACACCCGCCGCAACCTCCCGGAACTGATCCATCAGTTCGCTCGCAAGGGAGACCCCCTCTACATCGAGGGACGATTGCAACTCGATCAATGGGAGGACAAAAACGGCGGGGGCAAACGTTCCAAACACAAAGTTGTGGTGGAAAGTATCGAGTTCCTCGGCAGCCGTAACCCAGACGGTCCTCCCCCTTCCCCCATCAACCGTGCGGCCTCCCGTCCCAACACCACTCAGAGCGACGAGGATCTGCCGGACTCCTACAACTCGGATACTCCCCCAGCCCCTCAGGAGGATGAGGACCCCATTCCCTTCTGAACCGCCACCCTTTCTCCAGCTCTCTTCGTGTAATCCCTGCCCCGTCAACTCGTTACGGCCCCGACGGGGCAAGCAAACGTTACCGCTGCGGACAAAGGCCGGTCCCATTCCTATGATGACATACCCGGCTCGATTTGTCCTCGATTACTCCGGGAAGGCTGGGTTTATTTGGTGAGAATCACGGTAGTCCGGCTTTCTATCCGCGACGGACTTCTTAGGAGCAACTGTCATGGCTAAGAAGAGTTCCTCCGGCACCGCCGCTAAAACTTCCGCGCCCGCGCCGACCCAACGGCTACCTAAAAAGAAGGTCAAAAAGCGGCAACAAGTTAAGAAAGATCCCCACGGCAACATCTTCGTCGTGCTCGTGCAAGATATTCCTCACCTCGGACGCCAGGGCGAAGTGGTACGAGTCCGTCCCGGTTACGCCCGGAACTACCTCTATCCCTACGGTCTGGCCGTAGCACCCACCGAGGAGAACCTCCGCCGACTGGAGCAATACAAGATTCAAATCCAGAAGGCTCGTGAAGCGAAAATTGCAGATCTGAAGGTGCTGGCGGAGCAACTTTCCCGGCTACCTGTGATCACCATCGAAGCCAACGCTAACGAAGAAGGCCACCTCTATGGGTCGATCGGGCCTGTGGAAATCAGCAAGTATCTCAAGAACAAAAACTTGCTCGTCGAACCAGATATGATCCGCATGGATCAACATATCAAAGAAGCCAACACCATTGTGGAAGTGCCCGTTCACCTGGGGTACTCCATCGAAGCGAAAATTCAGGTAGCAGTGATCGCAGCCACCAAGCGTTGAACCCCCTGCACTGAGGGGAATCCCCCTGGTTTTGAGGCTGGCCTAAGCCTTTTTCTCTGCTGCGTCTCATTCACTGCGGAGCGGAACTGTTCGGGACACATTCACTACGGAGCCGTATAAGAAACAAGGTCCGATGCTTAGGTCCCGGATGCCAAGGTAGATGTTGAATCGATTCTCTGTGCCGATAGATTTTTCACGAGTTGGAAAACTTGTACGAGAAAATGGTAAGTGAATTTTTCGATTCCCTCAGCATTACTTTCCCGGTTGCCTGCAACATTGAGTATGAAAATGTTGTTTTGGACTAACCATTGGAACACCTCCTCCGAAGTCACTTTCTGTTGGGAACGCGAGGACTCGGGATAAGTAACTTTCAACAAGGGCCTTTGTAGTTCCTCCGCATAGCGGATAGTGGCAGCAACACCGTCGGCATTCCAACGGCGGGCGATACAGATAGTACCGCGGGCAAATTCCACATTGCGTCGTGTTCGCTTGGTGTACTCTGTAGTCGGTAAAGCCAACATGCCGTACAGTCGTTCATATTCGGGTCGGGGGCCATCTTCAGTGAGATAGCCCTTGGGCATCCAACCACCCGTGGGAATGCCACAGGCTTTGGCTGCCTTCAGACCGCCTATATCGGCTCCCGTCTGTCCCCCTGAGATCACACGTTTCAACTCAAATGTCGCCATAAGTAATCTCCCCTAGAACATTCTCGACCAGTTCTCTGTCACCGTGGAAATATTTGATGAGATGATGGAATCCGCATCCCGCTCCCGTAATCCCAATCCTCATTCTACAGCCGTGGTAGCATGGTTGTCATGGAATCGGACAGTTGCACTCCTGAAACCACCCGAGAGCAGGACCTTTCCTTTCGATAACCCATGGTCGCAAGCAGTATTTGTTGCAAGTTTCCCGCCATCGGTGATTCTGCCAGACATCATTGCGGGGATCGTGCTCGGACTCAATCACAACCCACGCACAACCTAAGCGACGACCCCATCATAACCAGTCGACAAGGGAGGCGGCGTGGACCGACCGACCAACCTTGCAACCGCCCTTCCCTGACAGGCACAATCAGGGTATGTTAGGCGCTCTCAATCGAGAATGGATGGGGGACGAAGCCTCTGGAGTTGTTCCAGGGGACCGATTTCGCCCTGCAGTGGAAATACCTGGTCCTCTCTCAATGGAACGCCGAGAACTATGTCTGACGGACTGAATGACCGTGCATTACCTCATAATCTTGAGGCTGAGAAAGGGGTCTTAGGAGGTATTCTGCGAGACCCGGACGAGTTGCCCACCGTTCAGCAATTGTTGCGGCCGGAGAATTTCTACCTGGATGCGCACCAGAAGATTTACGCGGCGATCCTGGAGCTGGCCAATGAAAACCTCCCGATCGACCTGGTAATGCTTCATGAGCGGTTGAAGCGGAATAAGCAGCTGGAGGATGTGGGTGGTGCCCTCTATCTGACCGAACTGTGGGAAGCTGTCCCTACGGGGGCCAATGCGGAGTACCATGCACAGATCGTGCGTGATGCCGCCATGGTGCGCAGTCTGATCCATGCCAGTACAGAAATCCTGCGCGAGGCCTATGAACGAACCCAATCCGCGGATGAACTGGTGGCCCAGGCGGAACGCCGCATCATGGACATCGCCAAGGCTGGGTTGGTGGGTGAAACCAAGACGCTTTCCGAAGCCATCCATGAAGCCTTCGCCCGCATCGATGCCCGGACCGGCCGGGACAGCACCCAGTTGGCGGTGAGTGGTCTTCCTACCGGTTATGTGGACCTGGATAATCTCCTGGCAGGCCTGCAGAACTCCGAGTTGATCGTCATCGCCGCTCGGCCATCGGTGGGGAAAACCGCTTTTGCTCTCAATATCGTCCGCAATGTGATTACCAACTACGATGCCGCCACCCATGGGGGTGAGCCAGGGCCTCCTGTGCTGTTTGTCAGTCTCGAGATGACCCGAATCGAACTGGCCGAACGCCTCCTGTGCTGCCAGGCACGTGTCGATAGCCATAAGGTCCGCAAGGGCACCCTCCACGCTGAGGATATTCAAAAGTTGATGGATGCGGGCGATGTCCTCCGTCGAGCCAAGCTGTATTTGGATGACACCCCGTCCCGCAACATGATGCAAATCGCCGCTCTGGCCCGACGGTTGATGAAAAAACATGAAAAAGAAGGGGGACTACGTCTGGTCGTCATTGACTACTTACAACTGATCGAACCAGAGAATCGCCGCGATCCCAGACAAGAGCAGGTCGCCCAGATCAGTCGACGCCTTAAGTTCCTGGCCCGCGAACTGGGGATCCCTGTCGTCGCCCTAGCTCAGGTCAATCGTGCCTCAGAAGAGCGGCAAGACCACAAGCCCCGACTGGCGGACCTTAGGGAATCTGGGAGCATTGAACAGGATGCAGACACCGTGTTGATCCTCCATCGCCCCGGCCGTTATGAGGGCTCCCAAGAGGATAATGTTCTTGAAGTCATCATCGCCAAACAGCGAAATGGCCCCACCGGCGAAATCACCCTAACCTATCTCAAACCGTACAACCGCTACGAGAACTACATCGCGGATATCAGCTACAGCGGAGACGGCTTATGATACCCTGTGTGCTCACTCTGCATTCAACGTTGTCCTGTGAGAGCAGAGACGGCTTATGATGCCCCGTCTGCTCACTTAGCGTTGAATGTTGTCTTGTGAGAGCGGCGTCGGTGGGATGGGGGACATCCGCCAGGATCGGCTGAGCCAATACAAGAGGGTTTTCACCTCGAAGGGCTTGAGATTGGGTTCCAGAGAAAGCAGTCGGGCAGCTATACCGGTCAGATGGGCAGCGGCCCAACTGGTGGCCGGTTCGGCGGCGAAAGCGCCGAGGTAGCCGCGTGCGTGGGCCTGAAACTCTACCTGTTCATGGAGCCGGTAGGCAAATTGGAGAGGATCGGCGAAGAGGGCTTTATCCACGGACAACAAGGGGGGAGCAAAGGCGGCGGGGTAACTGCGTGTGAATGGATGATCATTATGAGCAGCCGCCACAACCAATACGTCTCGATAATAAGCTTCCTCCACCATCTGAAGCAGTTGCCAGCGTCGTGTTGCGGGTTGAAGCCGGTGTTCTGCGATCCCCAGGGACAAATTGATGATCTTGACCTTCCAGACATCCAGGGCATGCCGTAGAGCAGCGAGGACCGTTTCAATAGTGGTGCCTGTTCCGACGGCAAACACATCTGCGGAAAACAGTTGAACCCGCGGTGCAAGTGTCACGATAATGTCGGCAACTGTGGTGCCATGCGGGCTGGATTGACGACCCTGATAAGGCAACGGTGGGCCTTGCGGTCGAAAAATGGCTCCTTCCACTCGGGGAATCTCCATTCCTCGTTGGCGAGCACGTTCCGCCAGCACCGACTGTTCGATGCCGGAGTCCACCACGGCGACCCGAATCCCTTCTCCCGTAGCACGGCTATCATAGAGAAGCCGTTGGGGGGTCAGGTGTGCTCGTATCGCCTCTATGAGGTTCGGAGATTCCATAAAGGTCGATCCAAGGCCTATGGTACTGCCACCGGCATGATGCGGGTGACCCCCTCCGTTGTGACACTCGAAGGAAAGGGAAAAGCCTGACTGTCTGATCCATCACCTGCTACCCCAACTGATATCTAATAATTGCCGAAGGTCCCGGATCATGCGTGTGCAGTGCTCCACCGCCCGGCAACCATGCTGACGGAAGAGGGATCGCACCTCTTCGAGTAACTGAAGCACAGCTTCGGAGTCTGTTGGGGTACTTCCCGCATGAACAAGCCCCTGCTTGATGTGTTCCAACACCTCGGGGGGCGGCCGGTCTTCATGCAGGAGATTCTGGACCTGATCGGTAGCCTTCAGAGCGGCGGCTAAAGCGTCTATCAACAAACTATGCCCTTGGCGTTCTGCCAGACTCCGCCGTAAAAGGTCTGCACCCACGTCCGCTGTCGCTTGGGCCACTTGTACGTCGTCCGCAGTGAAACCTTCGCCTGGCTTATCGAACAACTCGATCGCTCCTACAATGCCGTTTCCAATAGCCATCGCGGCAACCAACACTGTCTTGCGTCCTTGTTCCAGGGGGAACAACTGGATGGTCTGTCCTGAATCGGGCAGCGGTTCGGAAAGCAGAATCGGTTCCTGCCGGCTCAGAGCTAAAGCTGCCAGGCTTTGTCGGAATGGCACTGCCTGGGTTTTTACGGGCTCTCCATCCGGTGGATAGAACATCCACTGGCCGGTTTGTTCCACGTCATCATCCCTAGATTCGTGGTACACACATAAAATACCGTCACTCGCTCGGGTGATCCGGATGGCCCAACGGAGCAAATCCCGCACAGCCTCTGGAACCGGGACGGGGTTCTGAAGCACCGCAACGGCCTGGACATACGGAACGATCTGTTCGACGGCCTCACGAAACGCTGCCAAGGAACGTTGCAACTCCCTTTGCCGCTTCAGGGGCCGGATGCGTGCCAACTGACGGCGAACAGCTGCGAGAAAGGTCTCGCGGGTCAAATCCGCGTTCTTATCCAGATAATCACGCACCCCCATGCGCAGAGCTTGCAATGGCGTCGCCTGGTGAGCGAATCCCGTCACCAAGATCGCAGTGATGTCGGGCTGAAACTCGACCAGGTCCTCCAGAAGTTGCAAGCCGTCGCTGCCTGAGCCGAGATTCCAATCCAAAATGGCCAGGTCGATCGGCTGCTGACTGGCCAGCCGCAGAGCGGCCTCGGCGTCAGCCACACTGGAGACGGTCACTCCCGGCACTAGTTCGGCAAGCCACTCCGTGAACGTCCGCCGCACGCTTTCTTCGTCATCGACAACTAAGATGGCTTCGCTCATTGAGCATGTCACCACATGGGGTCGAACCTTTCCGCCAGCGGGCAATGGTTCCGCTATCCATCACCCAGACTTCCCATGCACCTGGGCAACGCGGGATATTCCGTTACCATCATACGCAGGTCGATCCAACCGGACAGCGTCCTTAGCTGTATATTGAACAGCATCGGGGATCTTTGGAATCAGGAGGCACGCTGACCCTCCGCTGGTATCCCTCTCCCTCTGGCCCAGGAGTTGAAACCATGACCTCGATCCTCTCCGATGAAGCTGTCCGCGCCTACCACGACAAGGGGTACTATCTGGCCCGTGCCTTTTTTGATGCGGAGGAAATCGACCTGCTGCGCCGCTCCGCTAAGGAAGACCATGAATTGGATAAACACGCTTTCGGCCGCGCCGATGGGGAAGGAGGTGTGGTCCGTCTCTCACTCTGGAATCATCCGGGGGATGGCATTTATGGCATGTTCGCTCGTTGCGAGCGTATGGTTCGCAGCTGCGAAAAAATCCTTGGCGGCGAAGTCTATCACTATCACTCCAAGATGATCCTGAAAGACCCTAAAGTCGGCGGTGCCTGGACGTGGCATCAGGATTACGGTTACTGGTATCAGAACGGTGTGTTACTCCCGTGGCTGGTCAGCGTCTTTATCGCCGTCGATCCTTGCACGCGCGAAAACGGTTGCTTGCAAATCATCGAAAACTCGCATCACTGTGGACGGATCAATCATGTGCTCACCGGTGAGCAGGCCGGGGCTGATCGCGAACGCGTCCAGGAACTGCTCCATCGCCCTCAAATGTTTCCTCATCGCTACATCGAAATGGAACCGGGTGATGCTTTGTTCTTCCATTGCAATCTCCTGCACCGTAGCGACCAAAACAAAAGCGACCAACCCCGTTGGGCCATGATTTGCTGCTACAATGCCGCTCGAAACGACCCCTACAAGGAAAGTCATCATCCTCGCTACACACCCCTCCAGGTGGTACCGGATGATGCCATCAAAAAGGTCGGTATCCGCCGATTCCAGCCGGACGATGCAGTCGCCTGGCTCGATGGCCAGCGCGATGTCAGTGCCCGCTCCCTAGCCGAACAACCGCAATAACCATGGGGGTGTGACCACAGAAAAGGAGGGGTTTTTGCACCTCGTCAGTGATCCGGAGAATGATCAAGTTTGCACCCCTCCTCGGTGATCCGGAGAATGACCAAGTTTGTGCTACTCCTTGGTGATCAGAGAAAGGGTAGAGGTAGCGATCGATTACCGGGTAATCGGGAAAAAGACCAGGATTGCATCCCATGCTAATGATCAGAGGGAAACGGTAAGGATTGCGCCCCTAAAAAGGTGGGGATTTTTGCACCCACGCGGGCCAGTTAGCAGCTCCACTCAGGACAAGAAAAATCCCACGAGAAGGAGCGTTTTGCAACTGTGCCGAGGCTCATCGCCGCGGAGCCCCACCACTGGGCCGCACTCCTGGCAAGCCTCGAGGAACCCCGGGACCAACAATTCCTGGACCACCCAATGAGCCGGGCCGAACGGAAGGAAGCGGGCTGCTGGGCAAGGAAGGACGGACCGCAGGAGGCGTTGCCCCACTAGGTGGTAATGAAGGACGAACCGCAGGCGGTGATCCCCCACCAGACGATGGCGGACGGACTGTAGGCGGTGATGCCCCACCGGGTAAGGGTGGACGATCTACGGGAACAGGATTCGGAACAGCGGGGCGAACCCCCCCAGGGGTCGAAGGAGCAGTTGGACGACTTGTTCCTGACGCTGGAGTTACCGGAGAAGATGCTGATGCGGTTGTCGGTGGAACGGATGCACTTGGTCCCGGTGTTACCGCAGTAGGAGGCCGGTTGTTCGGAAGTGGAGAAACATTACCAGGCGATGGAGAGACGTTGCCAGAGGATAATGATGGCGGTGAACGCAACGGTGGTTGCGCTGACGCCGACGGGTTCGTGCTCGCCGGGGCACTTGCTGGGGTGGGACGAGTAGCTGGCGGGCTGGAACCAATCCAAGGGGGATTGGATGCGGGTCGGACTGCTGCGGGTGGATTAGACGGTGAAGCGGTACCAGTTCTGTTATTAGGGTCTGTCCCTGATGGACCAGTCCCCGGCGTGGGACGCACAGCCGGGACGCTATTAGATACGCCCACTCGAGGACTGCCACCCGCCGTCGAAGGTTGATTGGGAATGACCGTATTGTTTCCCCCGCGTCCCGCTAGTCCCGCAGAAACGGTGGGAGCTATAGGAGACAGTTGAACTCTTCGGGCAGCGTTAGCCTGTTGCAAGGTGCGAACCACCTGTTCCGCAGGTTGAATCAGTCGGCTCTGCTCGCGTTGAACTACTTGTCGGGCAGTAGCTCTCGCCGCGGTTGCGGCCACGGTAGCAGCACCTGCGATTATACCATTTCGAGGAGTGACCAGATTGCCTCCCGTCTGGACGAGTCCAGACCGTACACCCACAGTGCGGGCACTGTTACCAGTACTAGCAATCAAGGCAGCGGTCTGCACCCGGCCACGCCAATTAGGATTATTCCGATTCAACCAACAGTAGTGCTGCCAGAGGGGATTCCAGCAACCAGGTCGATAGCACCACCACGGGCAATATCTTCCCGGCCAACCCCACCAACCGCTGTACCACCATCCCACTCCCACGCCGATATTCCAGATCGGTGGCCAGTAGATGCTCGGAAAATACCACCAGGGGGTGTACCACCACGGGTCCCACCAGTTTCCGTAAAAGAAGTAATTCCAACCGGGCCCAATGTAGAAGGATGAGAACAAGCCGCCGAAGCCCCAACCCCAACCCAAACCAAGACCCAGGGCTAAACGCGGACGCCATCGCCAACCCGGTGTCAACCATACAGGCTGGGTAAAACAGACGGGAGTGTAAAGTACCCCCCGCCACTCCAACGGATAGTCCCAATACCCCGGCACATACAAGTATCCGGAGCCGGTGTAAAGGTATTGGGGCGGATGCCACATCATCACACCGTTCGGATAGGCCCAATATCCCGCCCGCCAGACATAGCGTCCCTCACGGTACTCCCAGTGACCGGGTATCCAGACGGCGCCGTCCGAAGGCGGTGGTGTGCTCGGTCCATTCTCAACCGGAGTAGGAGGTGAAGGCAAGTCCACGCGCCAACTATTCATACTCGCCGG
>Ga0209017_10000041_pt1 | contig 113867 bp, 93 predicted proteins | sample YNPBryunderm2012_FD_185812 | JGI IMG/M metagenome (GOLD analysis project Ga0209017, IMG submission 185812) | Anoxygenic and chlorotrophic microbial mat microbial communities from Yellowstone National Park, USA - YNP Bryant MS undermat 2012... ... | reverse complement strand
CGGGACAGGTCAAGATCATCGCCCGGGGCGATACCCTGCTCCACTACGACCTCGCCTCCACTTACAACTACGGCACCGTCACGCCGACCTACACCGAAATCACCTTTGCCGCCTCCGGAGGGATGCGGGATGTCACCATCCAGATGTTCAGCGGCAACGACGATGCTCGCATCAGTGTCATCGGGGATCACTTCTTCGACAATCTTTTGGTTTCCCTCGGTGAGGGGAACAACTCCTTCCTCCTCATGGGCTCCTCATCAACCGCTCCAAACAAAAATTCTGTTAACTTCTTCTCCCTCGATGGGGGAGCTGGCCGCGATCAGATCTACGTGTACAAGACATTTATCTCTGGTGGCACTCTGAACACCGGGGGTGGTCACGATAGCGTCTATCTCAACGACATCACGTGCGCTCTTCTCATCACTCTGGGTGCAGGCAACGACACCCTGCTGGTCCATCAACTTAGAACAGATTCTTTCTCCGTCGATTTGGGCAGCGGCGATGATCAGGCTACCTTCACCGGCAACAATACGTTCGGGTCCTTCAATTCCTCCTCCAATACTTGGGGTGGTGGTTTGACAGTGTTGGGGGGTGCGGGTCGGGACACCCTGAGCTTTGCGGGAACCACCGGCGTGGGCAACAAACTGAGCATCGACCTGGGCGGCGGACCCGACCGTCTCTTCGTCGCTGCCGCGGCCAACACCACCGATCCTCCCACCCTGAAGGTCGATGGTCCGGATGGACAAATCAACACCACCATCCTCACCGGCACCGGCAACGACGTGGTCCGTTTCGGCACCGGAAGCGGAAGTGGCAAGAGCGTACAGTTCGAGGATGAAACCCGCCTGAACCTGGGGAGCGGTGATGATGCTCTGTATGTGCGCAATGCCATTTTCAACCTCATCATCGCCCTGTTGGGAGACGGGAATGATAAGGTTCTCAACAATTGGGGGAGCAGCAACGTCACCGTAGGCAGTGGTTCCAAACTCCACGGCGGTCCGGGGATCGACGTATTGCCTGCCTCCTGGACCACCCCCACCAACCTGACCGTGCTGGCCATCCCCTGAGGCTTGGTGGAACTGGAGATGAGCTGGTTTATTTGGAATCTTGTTCTCTTGAGAATTGCTATGAGACGTGGCTCGCCAGGATATTAGCAAAGACCCTGCTTATAATCGCGAGGCGGGAGATTTATTCCTGGCAGAGGTTTATTTCTGGTAAATGGGTAGGTAGTGGGCGGGGATGCTCAGGATCAGTACGGCGATGGAGGTTTGATAGACGGGACCGTATTGTGGTTCGCGTCGAGGATCGTACCATTCACCGGTAGGTCGTTGGTAGCCGGGGGCCAAGAGGAAATTCCGCATGCGTTTATAATAACGTTCCCAGACTTCCCCGCCGACCTGATTAAGGGCATGAGCAGCGTAATAGTGGCCGTACCAGAAGTGAGCACGGTCATCACCCACGCGTTCGAGATACCGGACGGCCTGATGGATTTCCTCAGCATCGTACTTGCCACACAGTTGGAGAACACAGACGCCCGCTGCAGTTCGGGCAAAACCGGATCCTGCGGAGTAGGGCATGTAGCGGTAACCGCCGGTGCGGGGGTCCCGGCAGCGGTTGATGTACTTGATGGAATTTTCCATGACTCGATCAGGAACGTGCAAGCCGATGTCTTTGGCTCCACGCAAAGCCATGACCTGCATGATAGTCACGGAGATGTCGGCCCCGGTGGGAGAGGGGTCGTAGCGCCAACCGCCTTCGTGGTTTTGGGTTTTGAGGATCAAGTCGATAGCCTTCTTCGTGACCTTACGCACATCCTCGTCGCCGGTCATGCCGACGACCTGAGTCAGTGCAAGAGCAGCGATGCCGTGGCAGTACATATTCCCACCACGGGTATTGATGAGGTAGCCGTCCTCACGAGTTTGTGTGATCAGGTGGCGGACGCCTGCTGAGACGACTTTGCCGTAATCTCCCTGGTTTGGGAGGTGGCCGTTGGCCATGAAGGCGAGCAGGGCGAAGCCGGTCATGGCGGTGTTGCCCCAGGAACCGTCGGAGAGCTGAACGCGGGCCAAAAAGCGTAGAGCCTTGTCGATGGCGGTTTGTACCTCGGGATCCAGAGTGACACGGTCATCGAAGGGTGCCGGAGGTGGTTGATCAGCTACCGGTGGCTCTTGGGCAGGCGAACTGACTCCCATAGGTAGAGCCAGGGCCACGGCCAGTGTGCCTATCGTGAGGAGAACCCCCAATCGTTTCATACGCTATGCCCTCGCAGCGATCGAGATGACACCACCAGCGGGAGGCGTACGTGAAAGAGCCAGGACGATTACTTATTCCCTCCGGAAGTTGTGGGTTTGGCGTTTTTGATGTTCATATTGAACAGTTTGATCAATTCCCGGAACTCGGCAGGTAAACGTGCATCGGCACCTTGCTGGACACGTTCACGTTCCTTGCTCCGCAATTGGATGAAGGAGCCATCACCGGTGACGAGGTTACCGTTGGAACCAGCTTTGTTGAGCTTTTCATCGCCGTTCTGGTCGCCTTCACTGATGGTGGGATTGTTGGGCCGACCGGGACCAGGCTGTTGGTTGGGTTGATTGCTGTTGGCCTGTTGCTGACCGGGCTGTTGACCAGCTTGTTGACCCGGCTGTTGACCCATGTTGGCCTGTTGCTGACCGGGCTGTTGGCCCGCTTGTTGACCCGACTGTTGCCCCATGTTGGCCTGTTGTTGACCGGGCTGTTGACCTGCTTGCTGACCCGGGTTGCTCTGGGCCTGCTGCTGTGCGGCTTGGAGAGCTTGCAAGGCCTGCTGGAGCTGTTGAGCCGCTTGTTGTTGATTCTGAGCCGCCTGAGCCGGTTGGCCTTGCTGAAGTTGCTGGGCAGCCTGCTGAAGTTGCTGCTGAGCCTGCTGCAACTGGTTCTGGATGGACATCGGAGTATTCGCCTGGGCCTGTTGCAAAGCAGCCTGGGCTGCGTTGTTCGCTTGTTGCGATTGCTGCAAGGCCCGGGCCGCTTCGAGCAATTGCTGTTGCCGCTGGGCTAGTTGTGCCGCACCTTGCTGTCCGGGTTGCTGGCCCATATTGCCTTGTTGACCGGCTTGTTGCTGGCCCATGTTGCCTTGCTGTTGTTGGCCCGTGTTGCCTTGTTGACCGTTTTGTTGTTGTCCGTTGTTGGCTTGTTGTTGACCGGCTTGTTGTTGTCCGTTGTTGGCTTGCTGCTTTTGGGCAGCTTGATTGAGTTCATCCAAGGCCTTTTGCTGATTTTTGATGGCTTGAGGCAAGTTGCCTTGTTCAAGGTCTTGGGCCGCTTTTTCAGCCGCTTGGGCCGCTTGGGGAAGTTGCTGCTGCTGGGCGTCACGGGCCAACTGCTTTTGCAATTCGGCCAGGTTGGGTTGGGCGTTGTTGTTGGGTTGTTGTTGGGCGTTGTTGTTGGCCTGCTGCTGAGGGTTATTGGGTTGTTGTTGGGCATTTTGGGCCTGGTGTTGGGCGTGATTAGCTTGTTGGGCCTGTTGCGCTGCCTGTTGGGCCTGTTCGATGGCTTGCTGGAGTTGCTGGGCGGCGTTGTTGGGGTCGAGGCGTTGGGGTTGGAGGGCAGCCTGATCATTGGCCTCTTCGCCGCGTTTCTGATTGAGCTGGTCTTGGAGGTTGCGGGCAGCTTGCTGGAGTTTATCGGCGGCCTGTTGGGCCTGTTGCGCGGCCTGCTGCGGTTGGTTCTTTTGCAAATTCTCTCGGGCTTGCTGTTGATTCTGCTGGGCCTGCTGGACGGCCTCAGCAGCCTTTTGCAGCGGTTGAGCGGCTTGAGGATCGGCGGCTTGGAGGTGGCGTTCGGCCATCTGCTGGAGCTGTTCTTGGGCTTTATTCGTCGGCGCCTGAAGCTGCTCCTGTTTCTGAGCCAGATCGCGGTTCTGTTGGGGCTGCTCAGCCTTTTGAGCCTTTTCGGCAATGTCTCGCTCGTTTTTCGCGAGTTCTTCGAGTTGGTTTTTCAATTCTTCCAGTCGGGCAATGTCCTCGCGACGCTGGTCGATAGCCTGGAGTTGATGTTCCAAGGCTTTTTTGGCGCGTTCGAGAGCTTGGAGTGCCTGTTGCTGGTCGGTTTGGGCCTGGCGGGCGTCTTGGGCGTCGAGTTTATTTTGGGCTTGTTGCATGGCCTCGGTGGCCTGCTGCAAGGCTTGCTGGAATGCGGGATTGGGAGGCAGGGGAGTTTGCTGAAGTTGCTGGGCGTTCTGGTGGGTTTCTTTCTGGAGGGCTTGCGCAAGCGGGAGTCGGTCCGGATTTTTCTCGGCACGTTGAGTGACTCCCTGGGCGTCTTTTTGCTGCTGGATGAGTTTGTCGAGGCGTTGGGCTGCTTGTTCGACGGCGGCACGGGGATCGACTTTAGCTTGTTCCGCGGCGGCGATACGGCGGTCGATTTCCGCTTTGGCCTGCTGGAGTTTGTTCAAGGCTTGTTGTTGGGGTGGCTGAGCCTCGTCGAGTTTACCTTGACGCAGGGCGTCTTCGGCTTTCCACTGTTGGTTTTCGACAGGTTTGAGCAGGTTGGCGACTTCGGGGTCCGCGTCTTCGGCGGCTTTGCGGGCATCACGGGCGGCGAATTCGGCCCTGGCTTGTGCATTGGCCAGTTCGTGGCCGCGCATCAGGTTGGGGTCCACACCTTGACGGCGGGCCTGCTCGATCTGTTCAGGGTTGGCTGGCTCTTGGGTTTGCTCCTGGACTTTTTTCTGGGCGTCGATGGCGCGTTGCAATTTTTCCTGGGCGGTTTTCAAAGCTGCGACCGAGTCGGAGGGAGGCGTCCGCAAGGCATGGGCCAAGTCTTTAAGTTCCTTAGCATGTCGACGCTGACGATCCGTAGCCAGTTCCCACTGTCCCTCCCGTACCAGTGCGATGGTGCCTTGCAGTTCCTGGAGCAAGCGGAGGCTGCGGACAGCGAATTCGGCCCGTTCCAGACGGTCCTTCTGCTGAGGTGAAAGGTGCGGAATGAGGTTTTCGATCTGTTTGAACAAAGCGTTGATTTCGGTGCGCAGGTCCTGTTGCTCGTTGGCCAGTTCCAGGCGGTCATCCCCAAAGCGACGGACACCCCGACGGGGTAGACGAGCCGTGGCCAGAGTCTCGGCATTCAGGGCCAGTTGTTTTTCCGCCGCGGCGTCTAAGCGTGCGGCGGCCTCATCCAAGTTGCGGATCAAGTCGAGCTTGATGAGCATGCTCCGCAGTTGAGAGATGATTTCCCGCTGTTTGGCATAGGCTTGTTGCTGGGACTCGCTCACCTTCTGAGGATTGCCGGCCTGTTGAGCAGCCACTGCGGCTTCTAAATACTGCAGAACTTGTTGAATCTGCTCCTGGCTGAGCTCTTGCAGGCCGCGGGCCACCTCCTCAAGCATCTTGCGTTCCAAAGTGGGCGAAAGGCGCTGATACGTCATGGCGTCCAGGGTGGAGCTAGCCCGCCGAGCCACCTCCGCCACTCGCCCTTGAATCCGCTTCTGTTGCTCCCGTTGCTGAACGGGGTCCGGGTCTTGTGCCAGCACCAAAGAGGTCAAACACCCAAGGCACAGCACACCGGTCCAGACACGATTACCGCGTAGCGTGCTCATCATCGAACTCCTGGAGGCAATCCTCGGCGGCCAGTGACATCGTAGCATGTATTGTCACAACTATTCTACTATCTCTCAGACTTCGTTATCGTGCAATCCTGGTCCGAACAAAAAATGCACTTTGAGGTTGTGCCCTACTATCTCATCTTTCTTTTATCCGAGCCAAGGGAGCGAATCAACATGTCTGTCTATCCGAGGGGAGCGAATGAACATGTCTGACTCCGTCGGCTCCAATTTCCGACACGACGGCTCCCCTTGTCGGACACCTCTGGGGGTATTCCATCTCCGTCCTTGGGCGGATTCGCAAGCTCTGTCTGGAGTATAGACGGAGTAAAGCCATCGAGCGTTTGCGGGGGAAGGAACGCTTTTTCAGACAGCGGTGAGTTATTTCTTCGGGCGAAAGACATGGGATTGATCCTCGGCGATCTGTTGCAGTTTTTCCCGAAGGCGTTGCCTTCCTTCATCGCGGAGCCGGAAGGCGATCTCGGCATCGGCTTCGGTGACGACGAATTTCCGTTTGGCTTCCCGAGGATAACCGGCCGGTCGGGGCGGCAAACGGGAGATGTCCAAATCGCCTCGTGCTGTTCGTGGCAGGCTCAAGAGGGTAGGGCGGTCGAAAGCAGTCAGCCGAGGTAGGGGAAAGACTCCCCGGCGGGCAGCGGACCAGGCCACGGGGCTGAGGCGGTCGTACACCTCCACATAGAGTTCAACCGTGTCGCCGACTTCGAGTTTCGCCCAGGAGCCATCGGGGAGCCGTTTTTGCAACCCGGAGATCTCGAAATTCTTGCAACCGCCTGCGATCAAGCCGGAGGGCTCTTCCCAGGGGTTGCTGGCGGGCAGGTGATACAATTCCACTTCGCCAAATTTGCCGGACTTTTCAAACTTGCCCAGATCAAGAATGAACTCGCCTAGTTGCAGTTCCTTCGGATCGTTGGGGAAGGGTCGCAAGGGTAACCGTTGGAAGACCAATCCTTGTGGGTCGTCGCGGGGGTGCTGGAGGCGGCGGATCTCTTCCGGGTAGGCGTCGGCGGGGATGCCTCGGGGCACGACCCGATAAGCAATGTTGACGCGGCCGATACCAGCTTCCGAGCGTGCCACGTAAATGACCTGGATGCGGCCGTTGGGTGCCAAGGGCATGTCCCACTCGAAGTCGCGGGCGCTGACTCCCGGTGCCCAATCGGGGGAGGCGCGATTCGGGTCGCGGGTGGACTCTGGCTTCCATTCGACCAACGGTGGTCGGTCCTCCCACAGACGGATATTGCGGCGGATGGGAAGAGGGTTGGTGAACCCGTAGTTGTCCGTCAGCTCAAGGCGGTAGGCGATGAGATGAGGATGAGTCGGCATAGTCCAGAAGGCGGAGCGGCGGTCATCGGCCAGTTGGGAAGGTCCCAGCGGGTCCAGGGAATGCTCAAGTAAACCTTCACCTCGAATGATCGGGATGAGCCGGGCCTGAGCCACGGGCTTGTTGAAGCGGGCGGTGATCCGCAGCCGGGATTGGGGCAAAGCATCGACAATTTCCCCGCGACTCCAACCATCGTTGCGACGCAAGTAGGGAGTACCATCCGGTCGCAAGCCGAGCCAAGCGGGCAACTCAATCTCCCCGATCAGAGGCGGCGATGCCGGATCATCTGGGGCCAATTGCGGAGGCGCCTCGAAGCGGACACGGCCTGGTTGCCTCATCCGTCCATCCCCGATCCGTGCCAGAAAAGCGAAATCCTGTGACATCGCCGGCAGACGTGTCTCGAAAACAGCGCTCCCATCCTCTTGCGTCTGAGCCCAGTGCAACTCGTAAAACTCCTCCGGTTGTCCCTCAGGAACCAGGCGTAGTACACCGACCATATCTTCCCGGAACCGGCCGGTCACACGTATGCGAATGGTGACCTCCGCTCCGACAGGCCAGAGTTCTGGGGTGAGATTTTCCAGATGAATGCGGCGTGGTATGTCGATCGGCAGGAGAGCTTGCCGCAGAAGGAGTACGCCGGCGAGAGCAGGGTTGATCACCACAAATAAGCCCCAGCCCGCCAGTACAGGGATGAGACAGGCCAACGCTTTCTGCCAGCGGCTCGTATCCAGCAAAGTGAGGAAATTATACCTTTGAGCCAGGGTTTCTGCCTGCTGGGTGAGCTGGGCAATCAAAGCAGGGGACATGCCTTGGGTCTGTGCCCCAGGACGGTTCAATTGCACTGCGGTGACCAGACGATGTTCGAACTCAGGAAAAGCCCGCTCCGCTTGAAGTGCCAGGTCATCGATAGGAGGGGTACGAAGAGCAGGCCCGACGACCCACAGGGAAATCAGCCCGATAGCCAGGGCTAGTTGGGCTGCGGTCAGCGGGACGCGGACCAGCCAGAAGGGGGTTTCACCTGTGTCGAGTGGGTCAGCAGGCCAAAGCAACCAGCTTGAATTGCGCCAATCGCGCCAGGTTTGCGAGCCGGAGTAGCGGTCGATGGTCCAATCGATCAGGCAAGCAGCAGCCAGAACGAGCAGGAGCACAGCCAGAGTGCGGGCGCTCCCCCAAACGACTCGGAGTAGCCTCTCACGGAAACGCCAGCGATGCAATTGTCGGAGGATCGTTTTCATGGTTGGATGCAGAGTCTCAACATAGCGAACGGTCTTTTCTCCTACGGAAGGAAGCAGGCCTAGCTCAACCCCTGGAAGCGGCGGAGGACCCACTCCGCAGTCAATAGGGCGATGATGGCCAGGAGCATCCAGCGGTTCCACAGCAGCAGTTCCTGGCGTCGGGATAGTGGGGCCAATTGGGTCTGCACGGCATCGGGGAGCTTGATCAGGTGTTCTTCCCGATAGAATCCCTCTTCGGTACCGTCACGGCTGGCAAAGGCCAGACGGGTGAGGGCGTCCTCGGCCAGAGGTGCTGGCGCGAGTTCGTGATTGTCTGGGTAGGTTACCGTGAAGGGAAGACTGGCGGGCTGACCATTGAGCGGGTCCAGGCGCAGCTCGAAGCGGCCCGTGCGGTTGTAAGGAATGGTGGCTACATATTCCCCTTCCACACCAGGCACTTTGCGGAAAGTGATGCTCTGTTGCGACTGCGGATCGCTGGGATCACCGTCCTGGTAGAGCAGGGTAGCAGTGACCTCCTCGGCCGTGAACGGCTCATATTTGTCCGTGTAAAGTCGGGCGTATAGTTCGCCGGTGCTGCCAAGGATCGGTTGCGTGGTCGAGGGGGTCAACTGCGTCCGGCGAGTTCCTACAATGCGCGGGATGCCCACAGTATAGACGGCCTGGGTCCAGAAGCGGCCAAAGAATTTGTCCCGCGTGTTGTACCGCCAACGCCAGGTGTCGCAAAAGCCAACGTAGAGGACATACCCTTTGCCGTAGTAATGCCCCACCAGCAGGGGCATCGGTTTATTGTCCGGTGGTGGGGTACGGTCCGAGGGATGAACCAGGAAGACTTCCGCCGCCGGTTTGACCCGCCGCACCGGGTAGTACCAGTACATCGGTTTGAGTTGCTGGTCGTTATCATGGGGCGGTTTGCCCATTTGTCCCCAGAGGATATCGTTTTGCTGCGGGTCATCGAGGAGGGTCAGGAGCGGGGCGCGGGCTGCGCTGGGCGTCGGAACCGGTACGAAGGGACGCGGAGCGTGAGGGTCTTCCAGGGGAAAACGGACCGGATCCAACTCTACCGGCAGAATCTCCGCTAGGGGATGGCGGGCTTTAGGGTCGGTCACACCCCCTTCCACCCAACTCGCAGGGGCGTGCCAGCGGCCGGCTATGTGAATCAATCCACCCCCGTCGACCACAAATTGCTTGATCAGTTCCGCCTGCTGCCGAGTGAAAAACTGCCGCGGTACATCCCCGAGAATCAGCAGGTCATAGTCGAAGAGCAAGGCACGGAACTCGTCTCGATCCAGACTGAGGGTACCGTTGATTTCGCGGGTCAATTCGGGCAGCCATGGGGGACCGGAACGCATGGCGGCCTTGTCCCCATCGATGAGATAGAAATGGGCTTGTACCCGGCGATCCCGCAACAGCCAGCGTTGCAGATACTGGAAGTCGTAACGAGAACGGTAGTCGATCATCAAGACTTTGAGCTTGCGGTTGACCACTTGGGCCGGACGACGCAAACTGGTAGTCAGTTTCAGTGGCAAAGCATCATCCCCGCTCTCCAAGGTAACGGTTAACGTGTACTCCTGTTGGCGGGCATTGACATCTTCCCGGGTCGGCACAAAACGCAACAGATCGGCGAAGGTTTTCCCTTGCTGCTGTTCCTCCGGTTTGAGGCGAACAATGTGGGTCTTTCGGGCCACTTCCCGATCACCGTAGCGGAGCACCAATTCCACCTGGCCTTCCGCGATACCGGAGATGGTGTAACGCACAGGGACGGCGGCGATATCATCCACAAAGAGAGTACTGGGGACATCCAGACCTCTGGCAGCTTGGGCTTCAGGACTCACGGCATCACCGGGATGGGCTGGTCCGAAAGCCGCCTGGACCTGGCTGATGCTGGAAACACCGACTCCGTAGATGTGTAGCGGAACACGGCGCCGGACGCACTGCCGGGCAAGTTCGTCGAAGCTGCTTGTGCTGGCGTTATCTCGACCGTCGCTGATGATCACGATAGCCGCGGGCAGGTCCAACTCGTCACGTTGAAGCAATTCCAGGGCGGCATCGGCCAGAGCCGTGCCGGTCTCCTCTGCTTTCAGCTCCTTGAGCCAGTCCCACTGGGTGGTGCTGCGGGTCTGGCGTTGTCGACCAAAGGTATAAATTTCCAGAGGGCCTTTGCGAGCTAGACGGGAGAGCAGGTCCAGTTTGGGATTAGTGAGCACCGCTTGGACCACTTCCAGACGCGTAGGTCGCTCCGGCAATTGGTCGCGAAAATTGGCGTAGGGGGAACCGCTGGTTGGGAAGGCTTGCCCGGGGTCTATCAGTCCCCAAGCCAAGGCCAGGCGCCATTGGTCATGACTGTTGATTCGGATGTCGCGCTGCCCCATGCTCTGGGAAACGTCGATGAGAACTGCAATCGGCCGCTGCCGACTGCGTTCATCCCGATGGACCCAAGCTGGACGCAACAGCAGAAAAGCCACCAGGAGCACCAGACTGACACGAATCAAGGCCAGGGTCAGACGGGGCAGAAAGCCCAAGCGTGGCGATTCTCGCAGGTAAAGCCGGGCTACCAGTACGACAGCGATCAGACCCAAGAGGATAGCCAGCCACAGCGGGAACCAACCCCGGCGTTGCATTTCCGCCCACAGAGGGATGATCAGCCCTGAAGTGTTCATAGATAGCATCTCGTTCCCAGTTCTCCTCAGAATGACGGGGCATTGTTCTCGCAATCCCGTAGTATTTCGGGTATCTTTTATCCCTGCTTGCGTTCTTCTGGTGATGGTTGGTTTCCTCTCTAGCGGGTGCAGGTCTCCCTCACCCTGCTCGTCCGTTCTCTCACCATGCTCGTCCGCACAACCACGCCCAGGTTGATTCCACCACCAGTAGCAGCAACAGTCCTACCAGGAGGTATTCGGTCCACTCACCGCGGATACGCAGTTGGGTCACAGCCGTGGCTGTGTCGGCGCCTGCCGGAATGATGGTAGGGGAAAAACCGAGCCATTGCCGAAGCTCATCGGCGTTCGTCATGACCAGGGAAGTCGATTCCCGCAGGTCCGGATTGACAGCAAAGGTGGCGGTCACCTCAGCTGGGGTCTCCGCAGACAGCCCTTGGGGCACGAGGCGGTACACCCCGGCATGAAACGTTTCTGTCCAGGTCAGATGGCGTTGGCCGTTGCCATCCTTCTGCAGCGGAATCGTGACACGTTCTGGATTGGTACGTCCGGGTGGAGGTGGCAAAAGGATGTCCCACACTTCGTTCGTAACGGTGGGCGGCACAGTCCAGGTGAGGGTTTGGCCAGCCGTCAGGACACCACCAGCTTGCTGCCGTGCCGTCAGATGCTTGATGATCAGCATGGCTAAGGGAACGTGGAAAGACCCCGGGTCCGCGGAGAAGTTGCACCAACGCTCGTCCAAGGAACTGGTAACCAGAAGAACCTCGCCCGCCCCGACGGCACGTTGCAGCAAGTAGGGTCGGCCATCAGTATCGCGGATGAGCACACGTCCTGGGCCGGATTCCTTGGGTTCCACGACACTGATCATGCGAAACAGAGCCAGGCGTTCGAGTGCTTCGGCGTACCCCGGCTTGCGAAAGTCGGCCAGAAACGAATCGGTCGCAACTGAAGGAGCAGACAGACGATACGGAGCTTCTTCTCGGGTAATGTGGTAGCCTTGCAAAGGTAGGGGAAGCAAGTCGCGCCCGGACGGGCCCAACACCTTGGTGTATTCCCCCGGGTCCACCTGATCTCCACAAGCGATGACCAACCCTCCGCCCCGGCGGACAAAACGGTCCAACCCCTCGAGAAACTCCTGGCTCAAACCACGCAGAGGATTCTCTGCCGATCGTACCGGAGCGTTGAGCAGATAAACCACATCCTTGCCATCGAGATGCCGAGGGCCCACTTCCAGGGCGCTGACAGATTCTGTTTCGATGAAGTAGTCCGGGTTACCAGTCGGATTGAGAGCAGTGCGTACGAAGTGGTCGCCTGCTTGCACAGGATCGTCGGGATTAGGTGTACCATCTACCAGCAGGACCCGGACTTTGTCCCGCACGAACAGGGTGGTCAGATGGAGATTGTCCCCCGGCAACTCATCGCCGCTGACTTTCGCTTGTACGAGACGCACCCCGGCTTCCTTGAGGCCGCCAGTGAGTGTCACGGGATACGTCTGTCCCGGTTCGATCTGATCCACCTGGACGGCGTCATTTTCCACGGATAGGCCGTCGATTTCCAGAAACACTTTCACCCCCCGCACGGGTACGTTTCCCGTGTTTCGAAGCAACACGGTGAAAGGCACACGGGTACGCGTATGAGGAATGACCCCCACCCACTGCACTGCTTCAATCGACACATTTGTCGGCTGACGCTGAGGATGAGCGCACTGAACCAGCACTACAGGACCCAATTGACGAAGCTGCTCCATCTTGCTGCGCAACATCTCGACTTGACGTTCCCAACCCAAACGTTGCAGGTCCGTGAAGATGTACAGCTCCTTGGCGGCTGCGGTCCCGCTTTGGAGCGCCTCCCAGGCTATCTCCAGGCCAGGCAGCAGATCGGTGCTCAAAGCCGTTGGTTCCAGCCCTTTCAGTATTTGACGAGCCTGGTCCCAATTGGATCGCTGCTGGGGACCGAGTAGCCAGGCCCGGTCGGCAAACGTCACGATCTGAATGGAGGACAACGGAGGTAAGGTGTCGAGGACAGCCTGCGCCGCTTGCCTGGCTCGTTCCAGGCGGCTCACCTCGCCGTCCATCGCACCCATACTGTACGACACATCCACCAGGAAAACTGCATCGACCGCCTGGCTGCGACTGCTGGCGGAGTAACCGCTCCAGCCCGGTCGGGCCAAGGCTAACGCCAGCAACAGGATCACCAGACAGCGGAGCAATAGCAGCAGCCATTCCTGGAAGCGCAGGCGTCGACTCGTTTGCTCGATCGCTTGACGCAGAAAATGCATGGGGGCCCAAGGCAACGGCTTGTACCGTGCCCGGTAAAACAGATGCAGCACAATCGGGATGCTGATCGCAGCAGCCCCAGCGAGCATCATTGGTGCAGCAAATTGCATCGCCTGGATGACTCCCCCATCTCGGTCTGATTCGGTTCTATCCTACCACCTATCCCAATCCCTTACCTATCATATCCTTTCTTTTGCAAGAACCACGGTTCCTCCGTATGCCTGCTTTTGCCCTGACGGTGGTATCTGCATCGGTTTTGCCCGGAGGTCAGTCCCGGATCAGGGTAAGCACATGCTCGGCCTGGTCCCAATGATCCGGCAATGGCTCGGTGGCCGGAAGCAGAACCACACGCACCTGATGGCGACTGTCAAAGGCGTAGATGCCATGCATGCGGGGAGTCGGGCCTTGAAGTCCGTGGGTATCCAGAAGTTCCAAATGCAGGCGGCGAGGTTCGGCCTGACTGTCCAGCTCCAGGCGGTAAACCCGCTCTCGCTCGGCTCCTTCGTATTCCCAGTGTTGGCCGACCACACGGACCACATGCGGCGTAGCCCGATCATGAACGATAATCCGCCAACGCCCTTGCCAGCGATCGTAGTCATGACGGGGAAAGTAGTACCAGAGCGCACCGGTGTATCCTGCAGCGGCCAGGATGCCGCCCAATGCCGCTACAAGGAAGATCCCCAAACGCTGCCAGGTGTGCCGACGGCGAGAGCCCCCAGACCGTTGCCCTGGATTCGCTCCTGGCGGCCCGCTTGTACCGGATGACTCCCCCATAGATTTCAGTGTCATCCTATCCCCCTGTCCTGTCATTTCGTGGAGTGTAGCCATTTCGCATGCCCGATCGATTTTCCATTTCTGCATGTCCAGTCGGTTTTCCCTTATGTCCAATCGGTTTTCCACCTCTTCCGCATGTCCCACCGGTTTTCAATTCTTTTGCAAGCGTCGCACCAAGTACTCGGCCAGCGTGAGGCCAAGGGCACGATTTGTGAACATTTGAACATAATCGACTCCACTGCTGTCACACCCCTTCCGGATGTCCTGCAAATACTGCTGTACGATCCGCAGGTAGGTAGGCCGGATGAGGTGTGGACGCGTGAGTAATTCCTCCATCCCCTCCAAGGCGACGAAGCGAATGTTGCCATAAAGTGGGAATTCCACTTCATCATGGTGCAGAATGTGGAAGAGGATTACATCATGGCCACGAAAGCGTAGGTGCCGAAGACCGGAGAGGATCGGATCGAGCGACTCTTCCAGGCAGTCCGAGATGAGGATGACAATACCCCGACGCTTGACCTGATCTGCTAGCTGGTCCAATACTGTCCGAATGCTGGTCCCTTGCCGGGGTTGAATCTCCTCTAAGGTCCGTGTAATGCTCATCAGGTGGCTGAGTTGGCTGCTCGGGGGCAACTCCGTTTCCACCTCCGTGTTGAAAACCCGCAGACTCACCGAGTCCCGCTGACGCAGAATCAGGTAGCTGAGCGAAGCGGCCAGGAGCTTGGCGTACTCCAGTTTGTTGGTCGGACCGGAACCGTAACGCATTGAGTTGGATGCGTCTAGCAGCAGATGCGCGATGAAGTTGGTCTCTTGCTCGTATTGCTTGATGGTATAGCGGTCGCTGCGGGCGTAGCTTTTCCAGTCGATGTGGCGGATGTCGTCACCGGGGACATATTCCCGGTGCTGGACAAATTCCACGGAGAAACCCTTGTAGGGGCTTTTGTGATCCCCAACCCGTAAACCTTCGACGACACGTCGGGCCTTCAAGCCCAGGGCTTCCGCTCGGGCAAGGACATCGGGTTGTAAGTAGGGGCTTGCGGTCATGGATGTCGCAGTAGGAAAAGTTCCGGGAAGTTCGGGAGACTCTGGTCTGGGGTGATTCGAAGCGGATCGGTTTGCGCCGTTTCGGCGATCAAGCAGCGGCCATGGTCCGGGCGGCCTGCTTGATGAGGTCACGAATGATCTGCTCCACCGTAATCCCTTCGCTCTGAGCGGCGAAGTTGAGGATCAAGCGGTGACGCAAAATCGGAGGTGCCACGGCCACGACATCATCGCCGGATACATGATTACTGCCCCGGAGCAAGGCATGAGCTTTGGCCGCCAGAATCAGATTCATGCTCGCACGGGGACCGGCGCCCCAGGTCAGCCACTGATTGGCAAAGTCTGCTGCTTCTGCCGTTCCCGGCCGGCTCAACCGCGTGATCCGACGGGCAAAAGCGTACACCTTGTCCGACACCGGCACCCGACGCACCAGATGTTGCAACTCCAGAATGTCCTCCCCGCTCAGCACTGGATCGATCTTGACTGTCACATCCGATGTCTGCATTCGCATGATCTGCTCTTCTTCCTCATCGCTAGGATAGTCCACTTTGATCAGAAACAGAAAACGATCCAGCTGCGCTTCAGGAAGCGGATAGGTTCCCTCCTGTTCGATCGGGTTCTGCGTCGCCAGGACGAAAAATGGATTTTTCATCGGGTGATCGACGCCACCGATGCTCACCTTCCGCTCTTGCATGGCTTCCAGGAGAGCCGCTTGCGTCTTCGGTGGGGTCCGGTTGATCTCGTCGGCCAGCACAATGTGGGCAAAGATGGGACCGGGCATGAACTTGAACATCCGCTCCCGAGTCACTGGATCATCCTGGATCACCTCCGAGCCGGTGATGTCCGAAGGCATCAGGTCCGGAGTAAACTGGATACGCTTGAAGGTCAAATCCAGAGCCTGGGCCAGAGTAGAGACCATCAGGGTCTTAGCCAGCCCGGGTACTCCCATCAACAACGCATGACTACGGCAGAAAATCGCCATAAGCAGTTGGTCCAGCACCTGATGCTGGCCGATGATGATCTTGCCGATTTCCCGTTTCAAACGGGCATAGGCTGCCCGGAGCTTATCGACACGCTCGAGATCGGATTGATCCATCTGGTTCATAAGGGGCCTCGACTTTCCTCCGAATCTTCTTGTCGCTGCCTGAGGAAGGCTTATCTCTCATTCCGAATCTGTTACCGTCTGTATCTGACCAGTCCCAACCACACTTGCATCCTATCATATAGACGACGAACAGCTTGAAAGAATTAACACTCCCCGCAAACAATCGCATCGCCTCCGGTTGACCAACGGGGCTGGGGATCTCTAAGTGTCCCTTTGCGTGACCCGATCAGCGAAAGAGTCCGCCCGTTCCCGATAGAAGTTGCGATTGTTTTGTCCGAGCAGCCCTGCTTCACCACGATATGGGGCATGTCAATAAGATTAAGATTGTGAGACGTGTCATTCTACCCACCTACGGGTTTTTCTCTTGATTCCTGTCACGGCAGACGGCATGATCAGAGCTGGTCCTATCACGAACAGGGAGGTTCGCGTCATGATCCTATCCAATCCCGCAGTGTTATTGCCGGATATACCGGAAGTGGATGCGTATGAAGTGAATTGGGCGATTGAGTATCTGACGTTGATGATAGCTCGTGTCGGAAACGATTCGGCCGTGGGGATGATCTTGCGACAGGCCCGGCGGGAGTTGCAAAGCTTGCTGAAGGAGAATCAGGTGGAGGGAACTGTTATGGTTCCACTACGCATCTCTGCCTGATTCTGCCTGATATTCTGCCTGATGACGCCCATCGGAAAATCCGGCGGAAGGAGCCGTGATTAGGCTAGTTACGCATCTCCACCAGGTAGTGTCGAGGATGGCCCAGGTTAAAGGGAAAGTGGAGCGGGGTAGAAAGCCCTAGGGTGGAGCGTTTTTTGGTCCCCTTCCCATAGGACTGGAAGGCAGATTTTTCTTGAAGCTTATGGGTGGTGACCAACGACCAATTTACCACTTTACTGTGGGGAACTTGTTAGGATCGGTGATAAGCGGGTCAGGGGGATCGCCATTGAGGGCCTTGAGGAACAGGACGAGGTCGGCCTTTTCCTGCGGGGTGAGGCGGAGTTGGAGAGGGATGACAGGCCGACGCGCTGGCCCAAAGGTTTTGACCTGAGGATCAACCGGAGCACCGGCGACTCGGGCCTTGAGATAGGCTAGTTCTGCAGCGGTGTCTCGCATCTTTTCGCTGAGGTATGGATTGGCATTGCCCCCGCGGTCGTAGAAGTCGATGACCTCCTCGAGTGTTTTCTCCGTACCGGTGTGCATGTAGGGCGCTGTGTGGAGCAGGCCGCGTAAACCCGGCGTCTTGAAGGCTCCATAGAGTTGCGGGTTCTTGTGACCCACGGGCAAGCGGGCGAAGCGGCCCGCCTCGCTCGGTGGCAGATTTCCTTGAGGATCCACCCCAACCCCTAGATTATGGAATTCGCCATCGGAGAAAGTGTCGCCACTGTGACAGTTGGCACACCGTGCTTTGTTGAAGAAGAGATTTCGGCCATTGAGCAAGCGTTGGGCAATCTCTTTGATACGGCCGGCATCTTTTTCGGGGTCTAAGCCCAGGTCCTTGAGCGCCGGTCCTTTGCGAGCGAATTCGTCTTGGAGAGCAGCAGCATAGTCCGCTGCGGTCAACTCGAACTTGCCACTTTCCTCCTCAATGACCCGTTGCCGCATCTTAGCTTCGGCCCGGTCGTGCAGGGAATTGCCCAACAATACGGTCCGTTCATAAGTTGCGATCGCCTTTGCGGCAGCATCTCTTGTCGGCAGAGTTCCGAAGACGGCTTTGAACATCCGCACGTATTCCGGATGGGCCCGCAGACGAGCGACCGCTTCATCCCACGGATCGGCTTTACCTGCGAACATCTCCAGCGGATTCCCCACCGGACCTTGGGCTTGATCCTCCAGCGAAATGGCTCGGCCATCCCAGAATTGCAGTTTGTTGTAAGCGGAGTTGAACACGGTCGGAGCATTGATGGGTCCGAGTTGCCCACCGATGCCCACCGAGGTCCTTCGGGCGTCGGCGAACCCCTTGGAGGGATCATGGCAACTGGCACAGGATACCGTATTGTCTGTGGAAAGGATCGGATCATAATAGAGCTTCTTGCCCAAAATCCATTTCTGCACGGTCATGGGGTTTTCGACAGGCACAGGGGGGGCTTGCGTCAAACCGAGGGGCACCTTGATTTGAACCACTCGGCGTTGAACCTTCTCCCCGCTGGATGGATCGATCACCTCCTCCGTCGTTTCATTCCAGAATTGCGACAGCGTTTTCCAGGCCGGTTGATTCGGCGTCACAAAGACGATGGGCACCTGATCCCGAAACGGCGTCATGACTGTCTCATCAGGATGCTGGTAGTACGTCTCCTTTTCCTGAGTCCAAGCAAAGGGACTGATGGAGAGAAGAGGGATCAGGCTAAGGCCCGCGAGGGTTAGCATGGATGTTCGGTGCATCATAGGTCTGCTCCTTGAGGAGAGGGAAGGGCAGGGAAGCTCTGCAATAACCATCTTCTTACCACATCTTTCGAGTCCACTGACGCGCATCATCAATGCAACGCCGTCAGCCTGCAATGTAGTTCCTGTCAACGTCATTGGTAGGCGTTTTTGAGTTCGGAGCAAGCCGGAGATGATTGGCAAAACCCAAAGGAGACATCGGTCAGACCGATGTTGCATAGATCTGCTCCCGCACGAAGGACCACAAATCCTCGGAAAGATTTCCTGCATGGGGTGTAGCAGCCCGTTGCAAAAGCGTTTTTACGTCCGAAACCCGTGGCATCTCCAGTAGAGGAATCTCCAGCGAAACGAGAGATGAGGAAAGGAGTTTTCAGCGGACTGCAAGGTTATGAGGTTCTGGTCAGGTTGATTTGGTCGAGCACCGACAGCAAAGTGACGGCGCTGGGGCGATCGGTGGGAGTGGCGGATCGGTAAGCGTAGAGCAGGGTCCGTTGGCGATCGAGGACGAAATCGCCGCCGAGTTGCAGGACGTCTTCACCTGGTCGCGGGAGGCGGGGTCGGTATCCCCGCAACAGACTCCAGAGGTAGCCGAGGATCACCGGGGGCCAGAGAAAAATCCACGGACTGGTCCGTTCCAATCCCAAGGCCTGATAAAGGCGGCGTTGCGGGTCGGCCACTACTCGGACTTTCCAGCGTTGTGCCGGTCGATAGCGAGCCAGTTCTGCGGGTTGTGAAGGCGTGACTGTCACTACAGAACAATTCCGAGCCGCGAAGGCTTCCACGTGCCGATCCACCTCGCCGAGGTGGGCATTGCAAGCTGTTCAGGTCAGGTGCCGCAGGAAAATGAGCAGAAGGTATTCGCGATCCAACAGGTCCTGCAAACGAACGGTTTCCCCGCTGGGGGTGAACAATTCCAGGTCTGGCACCGTCTGGCCGATCTGTGTTACCGTCATGGTTCCGGAGCACTTCCTAACTTGTTCTGGGGGAGTCCGAGCGGTGATGCTGTTGACCAGGGGTAAATTCACAACCCCATTTTAGGCCGATTGTCCAGTCGCAGGCGAGGGTGGGCCTTCCCCGAGGCGGGGGTCAGGTTGATCTAGAACCTGCTGGGTTTGTCGCTGGCGATATTGGTGCCATTGACGGCGGAGAGCCGGGTCTTTTCGGGCAAGGATCGCCACGGCGAGGAGGGCAGCATTGACCGCTCCCGCTTTGCCGATCGCCAGGGTCCCCACCGGGACACCGGCGGGCATCTGAACAATGGAAAGGAGGGAATCGACCCCACGGAGTAGCGAGGATTCCACCGGCACTCCAAGAACTGGTAAAGTTGTTTTGGCCGCACACATGCCGGGCAGATGGGCTGCTCCGCCCGCCCCGGCGATGATCACTTCCAGGCCCCGTTCCTCCGCAGTGGCACTGTATTCCATCAACAAGTCCGGGGTCCGATGGGCAGAGACGATGCGGACTTCCACGGGCACACCAAACTCCTGGAGCACCGCATAGGCATGCTGCATGGTGGTCCAGTCGGAGCGGGAACCCATGATCAACCCGACCCGCGCAGGGGTAGGCTCAGAGGAAGAAGCCGCTTCGGTCATACTTTCACCACCAACCACGCTTCGGTCATACTTTCACCACCAACCAAGCTTCGTTCATGTTTTCATCACCAACGACCACGCTTCGGTCATGTTTTCACCACCAGCAACCAATCCAGTTCATCCGGGGGAACAAGCAGTCCGCGCGGACTGTTCTCCAGCCAGGTTCCTTCGCGGGGGTTGTACCAGCGGACCTGTTTGGGGTCGGAAACATGCAAGCGGACCTGAGCCTGGGCTTTCGGGGGGAAATAGACCACCGTCACCTGGCCATCGGGCGTGCGGGCACAGGCCACAAAGGTGCTGGGGTCCTGAGCGGCACTCTGCTGCTGGATGAAATCCGGTGCCGGGCGCAACTGAGTCCACGGGAGGGACTCGAAGAAACGTCGCAGATAACCCATCTGCGTAGCCCCGGGAAACTCCAAGGCTTCCTTCCAGGTTCTGGCTACGCCGCTGCCAGGGTGATCACGCGGTTCTTTCCCGCTTTCGGTCTGCCAACTCCACAACCCGTGAGCACCGTAGGTCAATCCCGCCGGGGGAGCCACGAGCAGACTCCAATAGGCGGCCCGACGGACATTCTCAGCCGTATGAGGTTTGCGGCTTTGGTAGCCATTGTGCCCCTCGTAAGGTGGTTCCAGATTGATGAGCGGTCGCGAGAATTCCGATCTTCGACCATATGCCGCGGGAGGACCGGAATGCAGCCATTCCCAGGTCTTTCCATCGTCTCCATGACCGCTTTGATACCCCCAAATGTTGAGCCAACTTTCATTCTCCCAGTCCTTCCAGGGAAAGTTCATGCCAGTGGGGTGGGTGGTGACCAGCAGACCCTTGCGCGAGGCGAAAACCGCTCGACCGATTCTCTGCCAACGCGCCCGTTCGGTTCCGGTGTAACGGGCATCACCGGCTAAGATGAACAAACAGGGATATTTCTCATACCGCTCCACCTGATACCGTATCAGCTGGATGACATGTTCATCGCTCAAATCAAAGCCGGCATCCCCTTTCTTATGGGCCCACACCAGTACCGGGACAGCTAACAGTCCCGCTTGCTGGATCGCTGCGATGCGTTCCTCCAGCTGCCGGAAATAATCCTCATTGACGAGGAGCTTGCCATCTTCGAGGCGATAGGCTGTCCGCCCTTCCCGATCTGTGGGGGCAGCCCGCCAGGGACAGATGGCGTTGAATTGAATAGCGGTGAAGCCCTTCTTCTTACGATCAGCCAGATAGTATCGCCAATCCTCGGCAGTGCTCAAAGCTGGTCCACACCAGACTGTGTCAGCCAGAAAGAAAAAGGGCGTGCCGTCTGTATGCTCCAAATAGGTTCCACTGTTGGCAATCCGGAGCTTCCCGTGGCGAACAAAGGGGGATTCCACAGACTGCTCCGTCAACACTGTCTCGGTAGATCCTGCTGATCTCAATCCCAAGACCAGAATCAACCCCACGCCGCCCATGGCCAACGACAGCTTCCGGGCACCAATCATGGGCTTACTCCCTAAGGGCGATTTCCTGGAAAGCCTTCCCTCAACCAAGCTCCGTGGTCTTTGCCGCTGAGTTGCGAGGGAAGGTACCGTGCCTTTCCTGGACTCTTCCTTGAAAAGCCCAGGTAATTTTGTGGTAACATTCTAGTCCTGCAAAGGCGGAGGGGCGATGGAGACGCCGGAGAAAATCACGTCCTTTTCAAGACACTCCGAGCCAGCCCGCAGAGATACGGATCGGAGAAGAGTGGAGGGAAGCTGGCAGACGGTCAGGGACTAACGACAGCAATGGAGCCGGTCTCGCAGATGTAGAGCAAGTTACCGCTACGGTTATCCCGAAACACTTCGATGTTGTATTGGCGGGCTTTGCCAAAGCTACGTTCACCGGCAGTACGGGCACGCACTGCCATGCCACCCAACCAGGTAACACCACGCTTGCTATCATCCACTTTTCTGGTAACAGCGGCAGCAATCGCCCCCGTTTGGCTCATGTAAAGAAGGTGTCCCGTTGCTGTGTTGGGATCGGCATAAACCTCGACGCTGTAGCGACGAGTCGAATCATTGAAGGTTTTCTCGGTTGCCGTGCGCACACGCAAGATCAACCCGTAGAGCGTCTGAGGGTCTTTAACCGAGGTTGAGGATGAGGCCGCCGGCGGATTCGCGTTGGTAACGGTAGCGATACTCCCACTCTCCCCGACAATGCAGAGTAAGCCATCCGGTGTGTTCAAATCTCGGAAAATTTCGACACCGAAGCGTGGGGCATTGGCGAAATCGTTCTGCTCCGGTCGGCGAACGGCCAGGGAAAATCCATGGAGAAGTTTCGGCCCGCGATCTGTGACCAGACCTGCCGGTAACGGTGCCAGAGCCACCGATCCCGATTCGCAGACATACAACAGATGCCTTAATGCCAGGTCGTGGAACACCTCGACACCGTATTTTCGAGTCTTCAGCGTGAAATCTTTCTCGTCGGCTTTGCGGGCATGCAGATCATGGGCGGTAAGCCACTTGCACTGAGGATCGGTTCCTAGAACCGGTGCAGGGACTGCCGCGATCCAACCCTTTTCACTGATAGCAAACACGACATTACGGGCGACATCGTGGTACAACTCCACACCTATACGCGGCGTCTTCTCGGTGAAGTCTTTTTCACCTCCAGGGCGGACTTTCAAGTCGTGTCCATGAAGGAACTTGGGGGGTAGCCCGTTATCTGGGCCAGACGGAGTTGCCGCCTTCTGCAACGGAGTGGTCGCTTCTTGCAGGGCTGATGACCCTGCTTCCCATCCCGCCAGTGAGAGCATGACCAGAACGAACGCGAAGGCGTACCATCGACTTACCATGACTTTCCCCCTAAATTTGCTGACAAGAAGAAGTGGGACCTCAGGGATCGCTTTCTACATTGGCCATTCCCGATCTATTCCGGGGTTCGGGGAACAGTTTGGCATCCGCTCCCCCGACAAATCCTCCATGCCACTCCTTGGCAAAGTGGGCGAACACAAGACGAACACCGTAAGGAAGCACTAACAACACACCTATAATTTACCATGTCTCCCTCAGACGGGTCGTTTTTTCCGGCATTTTTGTTCGGCTGATTGGCCCCAGGAATGGATGAACACCTGGTTTTAGCCAAGTCATCATCCCTTCACCGGAAGGAGCGCAACATTAGAGGAATCAGCCCCGGAGAACGCTGAGGTTGCTCAGGCCATATCCCCCATCAGGAAAATGATCCCCCAGCGGGAAAATGAAGTTGATAGGCATCCGGGTCTGTCCGGGCCACACCCCTGCAAGGACAGATATGAGGAGGCTGTAGGAGGCTCAGGTACATTCTGCCAGGGGCATGTGGCTCTGTCCTGGAATATGATGGTTTCGATAGTTCCGTTCTGAGTGAGTTGCTGGCGTTTCGATTGCCTTGCGTTTCCCGCCGGGGAGGGCGGTGCATGCGTTTACTCTGTCAAGCTTGTTTGACGGTGCTGTACTGGGCGGAGGATCAGTTCAGCTGGCTATTCAATTATGCCATATTTCCGCTTCAGATTGCGGTCATGCTGTTGGCCGCTTGGGGGGTGTTGGGTGCGGAGTTGGGCGTGGAGCGTCTGTTCTGGAGTGAGGACATTCTGGTGCAGTTCGGTTGTGGACTTGCGGTGGGTATGCTCTTTGGTGTGGTACTGTTTGTCTGGTATTTACTGGATCGTCCGGTGCGAGCGGTCCGCTGTGTCAGTCGAGCCGGTCGGCTCACACTCTTTCCCAGCACTGATCCGGCTATTCGAGCGGTAGGGGCCTATTTATTTTGGGCCATGCCCCTGTTGCTGATATTGCTGGTCGGTGGCAAGTGGGCGGTGCTGACCCTCGGTGAAAAAGACCTGGACGGCCAAGCCTTACGCGAGCACCTCGCTACACGCTACTATCTGATCTGGGGTGTGCTCGGGTATGGTGCGGCCTTAGGGTTGGGCTGGTTACTTTTTGTTCTTGATGAACGGCTGGGTGTTCGCAATGCCATAGCCGGCTCGATGCTCTTTCGTCGGTTGGGTGGGGTGGCCCGGGGTCGGATTCCCCCGGAAGATGTAACCCTGCACGCCACATCGGCCTATCTGGTCCTGGTTGGCTGCCTGTTCCTGGCTTTCGCCCTGGCTACTCTGGTGGTGGTCAACGAGACCCATCCCGGCCAGGTCATCACCAGTCCAGTGCTTCTGGTTTGCTTGGTTTTTATCCTTCTCTCGTTGCTTTATGGTTTCTGGTCCTTCCATATTCATCTGGGCACACTAACCTTAGTGGTGATTCTGTTGGCATTGTTTGTTTGGAATTCAGCCACAATATTCCCGGAAGTTGAGTATAAGTTACAGATTCCCGGGTTGGAGGATTATTATGCACCGGAGCAGCGGGTGAAATTGGAGGATTTGCAAGACGGTTGGGTGGAGAAGGGACGGGAGTTGCTGCCGCGACCGCTGCTTGAGGATGAAGCGATCCTATCGGCGATGCGACAGCGTTGGCAGGCACGATACGGTCCGGATAGCAAGCCGAAGATTGTGATCCTGGCGGTCAGCGGCGGTGGAATTCGTGCCGCAGTCTGGACAGCGCGGGTGCTGGAGGGTTTACAGGAGGTGATGCCAGGGGGAGAAGGAGTCGATTTTCGTGAGCATGTCCGGCTCATCACTGGTGCCAGTGGGGGCATGGTGGCCGCTGCCCTTATGGTCGCCGATTGGGAAGGCGACTGGGCCGATCGTGGCCAGCCCCAGCTCCACGAAGCGGATCGCCGTCTCAACTTGGGTCTCTATTCCGCTATTCTGGCGGAGCAATCGTTGTTGCCAACGTTTCAAACAGCCGTGTTGCGGGATTTCAGTTGCAATCTCTTCGTTCCACCCTGGCAACGCGTCTCTTACGATCGAGGTCGGGCCTTGGAAGAGAAATGGATGCTCAATGCCCGATCACGCGGCTTCGGACCACCCGCGCAGCGGCGGAGCCAGTGGGAGTCTTTACGCCAGCAGCGGCGGCTTTCCCCGTTCCAACGTACCTTTGCGGACCTCTATGACCTCGAAGCCCAAGGGCGACGTCCTTCGCTCATCTTTGCCCCAATGTTCGTCGAAGATTCCCGCCGGCTCTTGATCAGCAATCTCAACCTGGAAGCTCTGGCCGTCCCAGGGCAGCATGTGCAGAAGGATTTGGGGCAAATCTCTCAAGGCGTTGCTACTCTAGCCCGTTCCGGTCTGGAATGTTTTAAACTGTTCCCGCAAGCGATGAACACGCTGGAAGTCGGGACTGCTGCTCGGCTGAGTGCTACCTTTCCCGTGATTTCTCCCGCGGTTTCTCTGCCCACAGAACCGCCACGCCATGTCGTCGATGCGGGTTACTATGACAACTACGGTGTGAATCTGGCTGTTCTCTGGCTAGTGGAGAATCGTGAGGCTCTGTTGCGGCATTGCAGTGGAGTGGCTCTGGTGGAGATCCGCGCCTTTCCCTTGCAAGCCCAGGGATTCGAGCCCGGACGGGAAGCTCCGGTGCAACCCGAAGCAGCGACTCTGATTGCTGATACCCTGGGTGCCCTCAGCGCCCCATTGCGTGCTGTGTTTCGCGCCCGTTTCAACGTGGGTTATTACCGTAACAACGAACTCCTCGCTGTGGCCCGGCAGCTCTTCCCCCAAGACCCTGAAGCGCGGTCCGCCTACTTGCAGCGCTTCATTCTGGAACTCGATACCAAGGCCGCCTTGAGTTGGTACATTAGTGACGAAGAGAAGCGTCGTATCAGTCAGGGATTTCTCAGCGATTCCAACCAGCAGCAGGTTCAGGCGCTAGCCCGTTGGCTCGGCCAGGGCGGTACACCCTGATTTCGGATCGGCCGAACCTCCTAGCGTCTTCACCATGGAAAGCAACCATCCCCGTCCACCAGTGGCAAGCTTTCAGAAAGGCCGTCATTAGACCGTCCAGACCCACGGTCATTTTTTCTTCTTGGGGGGAAAGTATAAGGCTCCATAGGCTTCCTTGGGCAATTCATCTGGCTCCTTGAGTTCCCGGCGTAAGCGTTGCAACTCAGACTTCAACTCGCGTACGACATCCGCGTAGGTTGGGTCATGGTAAAAATTCCTGGTTTCCAGCGGGTCTTTCTCACGATCGAGCAGTTCCCATTCATCCACATCTGGCTTGTAGAAATGGACCAGTTTGTACCGTTCCGTGACCACGCCGTAATGGGGTCGCACGCGGTGCGGCACGGGATACTCGAAATAGTGGTAGTAAAAACTTTGGCGCCAGTCGGATACTGGCTGTCCTCGTAACAGAGGTAGCAGACTGCGTCCTTGCATCTGGGGATCGATCGGAATACCGGTGGCCTCCAGAAAGGTTGGAGCCAGGTCCAGCAGACTGGTCAGGTGTCGATCCACATGCCCGGCTTTTGCCACACCAGGCCAGCGGATAAGCAGCGGCGTCCGCAAAGACTCTTCCAGAATAAACCGCTTATCAAACCAGCCATGCTCACCTAAGTAAAAGCCTTGGTCTGAGGAATACACTACGATCGTCTGATTTGTCAATCCATGATCATCCAGGTATTTCAACAAACGCCCTACAGATTCATCGACTCCTTTCACACAGCCCAAGTAATCATGCATGTAGCGGTTGTATCTCCAACGGATCAGTTCCTGTCCGGTGAGCTTTTTTTCCAGGAAAGCTTTGTTCCGGGGTTCGTAGTAGGCATCCCAAACCCGGCGTTGTTCGGGCGTCAGATTTGGCGGGGGTTTGAGCTTAGCGTCCAGATCGGAGAAGGTCCGTGCTAGGGTCATATCCTGATCCCGGATCGCCTTGCCGTGGCCGGAATAATCGTCAAAAAGTGTGGGCGGCTCCGGATATTGCCGGTCCTGGTCATGTCCCAGATGCCGCAATGCCGGTGACCATTCCCGATGGGGTGCCTTGTGATGTACCATCAGCAAAAATGGGCGAGACGGATCCCGTTTCTCCAACCACTCGATACTCAGGTCGGTGATCACATCGGTGACATAGCCGGAATGCTGGATCCGTTGCCCGTTGCGGATCATGGGCGGATTGTAATACAAACCCTGGCCTGGCAAGATGTGCCAGTGGTCGAAACCCGTGGGATCGCTCACCAAATGCCATTTGCCAATCACGGCGGTTTGATAGCCCGCCTTTTGCAACAACTTGGGAAATGTCACCTGACTGCCATCAAAGCGACTGTTCGTGTTATTATAAAAGCCGTGGAGATGGGAATATTTTCCTGTCAGCACCGTCGCGCGGCTTGGACCACAGATGGAATTGGGGACCAGACAGCGGTCGAAGCGCACCCCCTCTCGAGCCAGGCGGTCAATGTGCGGAGTGGCGATGAGACGGCGGGGATCACCGTAGCAACTGATCGCCTGAAAGGCATGGTCGTCACTGAAGATAAACAGAATGTTGGGGGCCTTGACTGCCGCGCTGTTCTGAGCGGTATGGGTTTCGGAGTCATTCGCCGCGAGGGAGGTGGTCCCGGCTCCCAGCGTAAATCCCAAAGCAAGGCCGATGACAACTGCATGACGCATCACATTTTCTCCCGACGGGGGTGATCAGTTAGTGCAAAAGAGAGGGGACATCACGCCTCAGTCTACTCCTCAGGATGACCTTGTCAATCAGCTGCGCATCCACAACCGGGTGGCCGCCTGTCTCTCTGCATTCAAACCATCACCCTTTAATGCGACGTCAGGAGCTGGTGGCGGCAGTGGCGGGGCCGCCTGTCTCTCTGCATTCAAACCATCCCCTTTAGCCACTGGGAGAGAGTGGATCAAGCATGCATCGGTAATTGCCAGCGATCTGTCCGTCACTGTCAACTAACAAACGGCGCACCCCTCATAATAGCAGTGGAGGCGGGAGGAGGATAGCGGCATCTTAGTAGTGGAAGCAGGAAGAGAATTGCAAGCGTCTTAGCAGTAGAGGTGGGAAGAGGATTGGGGCATCTTAGCAGTGGAGGCGGCGGGAATTGAACCCGCGTCCCGAGGCGTTTCCGTGAGGGCATCTACGTGTGTAGTTCGTCTTTTTTCGGAAGGCTGTCCTGTGTGGCTTCCCTCCGTGTTCGCTCCCCCACGCTCCGACGAACAGGATCATGGGGTCGCTAGCAGGCATAAGGTTTAACGGTCATCGCCCCTGCGGCGGAGCTAACGCCCCTCTGATGACCGCGAGCCTGAGAGACGGCCAACTCCTATCCCTTCAGGCGAGAGATAGGGAGTGGTCGCGGGCTGCGATTAAGCCGCGAGAGAAACCTGCGGTTCGGCAGGTTGGTGTGATCAGCTTTTTACGTGGCCGGCTGATCAACCACGACACGCAGCCGCTCACTTCCATCGCTCGGTCGAAACCTTTCGCCCCCAAGCGGAAGTGAGCATCACCCTTTTAGAGGGCACATCTATAATATCGGTTCGCCCATCGCCACAAGTTCTGAAAATTTTTCATAAGCCCTGCGGTCAGGTTGATACCTGGGAAGCGAAAGGACCGTTCTGGCACGCCAGGTTCCGGATCTCCTCATGGGAGAGCTGTTGCGTGCGGATCAAAGACGGCTGGGAGCGTAGCATGACCGGTGATCCGTTCGCAGTCACTAGATAGAATTCGCCTCTGTCCATTTTGGAAAGGCGGTCCATAACGTGGCTGGCCCCGTGCTGTTCGATCATGGGTCGAATTTTCTGAAGTGCTCGCTCCTGGGTGATCCGTCCGAAAAACCAGGTAGTGATATTTTCCCGGCAGCGGTAGTCGAAGTCTCCCGGTGACTGGGTAGCGAGTAATAAGCCCAGGCCGGCGGAGCGGGCGCGTCGCAGTAGATGTTCCAGGGGGGGCTTGGTGGCCGGTGTACGCGTGGCGGGTAGGTAAGCATCCGCTTCGTCCAGGAAGAGCACGGCCTGCAACTGCGGCTGGGGGTGGGATCCACACCATTGACCTAAGGCGATGAAAAACTGGGCCAGCCAGAAGTCGCGACTTGCGTCATCGGGTAAAAAGTGGGTGCAGATGATCGTCAAGCGGACCTTGCCATTTGCACAACGCAAGGCGGGCTGAAGGAGGGTTTCGAGGTCGAGGGGATTCGGACCCGACAAAAGCTTCTCATAGCGTGCCCATAAAGTCTGCAAGCGTTCGGCAAGTTCGTGGTAATATCGATCACGGTAGGTTCCCCCCACGGCAGCTACGAGTTCATCGTCGCGTTCGGCGATCAGGTCCCGCAGGAGGGGAATGGTGACGCCTTGGTCTTGGCTGGTGCCCAAGATTTCGAGGGCTTTGGTGAGAATGACCAGTTTCGCCTGGTCACTATGGGATTTGCCCAGTTCCATCATCGTTCCCAGGGCGGTGGCGGTGTGTCGGGCGAAGAGGTCGCGATCCGAGGCGTTCATCGCCGTGAGGTGGCGGGGGACAAGCGGCAAGGTGAGGGGACAGCCGGTATTGTCGCCGGGAGTGTATAAGACGACCTCCAGACGTTGCCGCAAGGCTGTCCGTAGGGCTTCACGCTGGGGGTCTTCCACTCGCTCCTGCCAGGCCTGGGGATCGGCATAGCGACTCAGGTCCCCTTTGCGATCCACGAGAATCGCTGGGATGCCACAAGCCAAAAGCTGCTCAATGACATTCAAGGCCGCGGTGGTTTTGCCACTGCCAGTGCCGCCGAGAAAAGCCGCGTGCTGGGTCAGGACTTGAACCGGTAGGGTGACATCATCGGCTTGCGTAGCGGTACGGACACGTTTGCCCAGGATGATGTATATCGAGGAAGGGTTAGGGATTTTCGGTGGTTCAGAGGTATTGCTGTTCCTCGAGGTGTCAGGATGCGGGTTGTTCCCCGAGTTTTGCTGATGAGAAGGGGTGCGGCCATTGAAGGGCAAAGTTTCGGGTGGTTCATCAAGGTGTAGCAATTCCTTGAGGAATGGGTGGCTGGTTAGTGGTCGCCCATGTTGCTGCCAGGTCGAAAAGGACGGATGCTGGCGCTTTTGTTGGGCAAAGGCTTCGTAAGCGAGCATGTAACGCAAGTCCGAATTGCTCAACGACAGACGTCGGCCTTTATGCTTGATCAACCGAGCGACCAGGGTTGTGGCCTGGCCCGTTTTGGGATAGTCGAGGCTACGGACCAGATCCACCGGAATCTCGCCAGCCCGTCGCTGGACCTGCTCCAACTGCTTGAGCAAGCCGCCCCCTTGCACTTTCTTGTTGCACACGGCGATCAGCCGACGGTCAACTCCCCCATCGCGACCATGGATCTCCAACTCGATCAGGTTGCGATCCGCCTGGGGTTGACCAAAATGGACGCCGTTGGTCATTTCCTGGGAACAGTAACCCACAACCCGGGCAAGCAACTCCGCAATCTCTTCCTCGGTTTCGGGCACTTCCCCCTTGAACTCGGCCCGGAAATCGTTCCATTCTTCCTCCAAACCAACGAGTGGCGTAGGAGGGTTTATAGGACCATCTCCAGGAGGGAACGGCAGGTAATGACCGGCCTGACGGCACCGCTCTTGATGGCGTCGCAGTTGGTCGAGAATATCACGGGTTCTCTGATTCCTCATCTTTTCCAGTTCCTGGATTTTAAAGGGATGAAGAGCGTTCTGGGGAAAGTCCAGACCCAACTCTTCGTAGAGGTAACGCAATCGCCGTTCGACGATTTGACAGATTTCCTCCACGCTGCGTTGACTCATCAGCCGCACACTGGGAAGAGGGTTTTCCAGGCGGTCGCGCTTAGATCTCGTAAGTTGCTGACGATGGGCGAGATAATAATCTTCGAGGCAGGCCAGGACCACGATGGTGTTCGGAGCTTGATCTGTGAGCGTGGTGATGGTATCCACTAGTTTGCGGAATTGTTCGACCGGTTGCTCGAGGTTTGCCAGGTCTTCGAGTTGGTCAATGAGGAAGATCAGGGGTACTCTCTGGATGGCTCCAATCAATTGGGCAATAGCGCAGAGCATCCGCAGAGGATCGGCTTCATCCACATGGGGTGTGGCCTGACCGATGAAACGACGGTCCTGATCCGTCAGGTTCTGGCAACGCAACCACATAGCCACGCGGTTGTGGACACGGTAGTCATCCCGATAGCGATGCAAGAAGATGCGGATCAGTTCCAAGTCGCACCGGTGAAAGCGATCCAGGGCGGTGAGCCGATCGGCATACTGTACAATCGCATCAGACAAATCTCCGTCCCACGACTTGAGGTCCTGCCGTTCCTCCTCGGTCAAGCTGGGGATGGCATCGACCAGAGCCTCACTCAACCGAGCCAACGCTGTGCTTGTATCATGGGTCGAAGTATCGTACCGCTTTTCCAGGCTATCCACGAGGTTGTTCAGCAGATAGCGAGCATAATTATTCGTCTGGCTGGTCATCTGCATGTAGGCGCAGTAACCCAGGTTGCGTGAGTGGACATAATTACGGAAGGCACGCATGAGGTGCGTCTTGCCACTGCCCGACTCGCCGAGCAATAGCTGGATGGCACCACGGGAGGACAGCCGCCCCTGGATCACACGATCCACCACCTGTGCGAAGCGTTCTCGGGCTTCCTGATGGATCGTTTCCACGTCGAAAGGATCAGGACTCCAAACGTCTGCCGGCGTGATGATGGAACTGAATATCTCCGGGGCTTTGGGGTCGCAATAAGCCTGGATCCACGGATCTGCGCTAGTAATCGACGAATCGGGCGGAAGGATTGCTGTCGTGGTCATATCAGTTTCTCCTGGAAGCTGTGGGCTCTTGAAGCAGGATAAAATGGAACTCACCGTTGAGGTAATGCGTCTCCGAGAGAGCCACCAATTGAGGATTCATGGCCTGCACCAGGTCCGCTCGACTCAGATAGAGCAGGCCTTGCTGGTGGGCGGTGGTCAGATAGTGCTTGAAAGTATCCAGATCCATCCTTGGAAAAGTGGGGTCCGCTTGAGAGGCCTGCCAGACGCAGGAGATGAAGGCTTTGTTAGGTCCGAAGCGTTCCTGCGGCGGTCGGGAGTGGGCCAGTTGCAAAACCGCCTGAGAAAATTGATGCAAGTCGATGGCCGGCAGCCTCGGAGGCTTCTGCCGGAGTGGAGGACCCGAGCCATCGGTAAGGCTTGGACCTGAGGGAGGTGTCGGCGAGACTTTGGATGAATCGATCGGGCTGCCCCGGTCGTGCTCCCATTGCCGGATCAAGGCTGCGAAAAGATAACGGTTCCGGACTGTTCGCCAATTGCACTGGGGCGGGAGGGTCTTGATCCCCAGGAAGTGGAGGGCGTGTTTCCGGCCGGCATCGGTCAGGCGATAAGCCTTCCGGGGTGTACGCAACAGGTAGCCGCGGGCTAGGAGTTGTTCCCGGAGGTGTTCCAGGTTCTTCTCGGTCAGAGTGCATCCGAGGAGATTACTCAGTGACAGACGCACTTGTTGCGGTCCCGGTGGTTTCCGGGACGTTACCAGCATGCGGACCAGCAGCAACTGGCCGGTCAGGCGTTGGCGGAATTCGGTCCAACTCGCTTTCATCTGGCCTAAGCTCCCGGTGAGAAATGTCGGCATGCCTCCAGAATTCTATCACGAACTTGTTCCAAATGGCAGAGTACATCCTCGGCTAAAAACCGCAGCACTACATAGCCGTGTTTCTGAAGCAAAAAATCTTTGGTCCGATCACGGCGGTAGTGGTCTGAGTCCCGGAAGTGGTAATAGCCGTCGATTTCTACGACCAGTCGGCGGGAACGTTCCAACAGATCCACTTCCATCGGTCGCGATCCAAAGAGCACGTCCAGAGACGCATTCAGCTCCCAGCGCCCTGCTGTTTCGGGCAGAAGCTGGAGGAATTCGTAGAGGAATCGTTCTGCGGCGCTTCGGGCTTGCTCCGGGGCTGCAGCGGTTCGGGTCGCTTGAACCAATTGCACGGCGGCGTCCAGGACCAACTCATCAGCTCCATGATGGGCCAGTAGTTGAGCCACGGGTTGGGCATGCTCCTGTTCTCCCGCCGCGGCCAATACCTGGGCGAAGTGGTGAGGGGACGGGGGAGGACAATCCACGGCTCCTTCTCGCAACAGAGCCTTAGAGCGGGACTCCGGTGTTAGTGTCAAATAGCTCTGCCACAATGCGGGGGGTACGCAGATGGCCCAGGCCAGCGTGGGCATTTGGAAAACCCACTGAGCCAGTATCGGCGCCATATTCACTAGCCACGTCAGGTTGACCTCTGCTTCTGGTTGAAGCAATAGTGTGGGCCAGGTTTCCACAGAACAGACGGAGCCAACCAGCGAAAAAAGATCCCTCAGACCGCCCAAGGGGTCGGCGTATTCTCCCAGAAGGCGTTGGGCGAGGTTGTGTGGAGGAAGAACATCTTGGGTTGCTGCCAGGTCGCAGAGGATCCGCAGGGCGGGTGTAACCGGATCGGGGTAGGTGGTCTCCCAAAATCGGCACCGCTCGTAGGAGGTCTTGTTGTTCCAGGAAATACCGAAGGCCTCGCCATCCCACCCAAGTCGTCGGGCCACAGCCTTCAGGGCCAGCCTGGGAAGATCGCATTGGGTGCACAAGGCGGTCAGCCAACGGAATTCGGCCTGTTGGAGCGTGGTGAGCGTAACCACGCTCCGGTTTTTCTCCTGAGCCCAGCGACGCCAGACCCGTCCACACGTGCCGATCGGGCCAACCAGTACGGTGACCGTAGGTGTGTTGCATCGTCGGCGAATCTCATGCCGTTCGAGAACAGGTGTGACGTTCACGGTACTATCGATTCAGGTATTACTGATTCAAGGGCTCCACAGGATATACGAATTCTCCCGGCTATGCCGGATTCTTGATTCATGTGGTCTCTACCATTGTATCTTTATTTATGATAACGAGGTTGTAAAGGTGCGTAGGTGGTAGGGGTCTTCGCAAAGATGAGCGACCAAATCCAGAGGTGACAGCTCAGAAGGCGATCATAAGATCAGATTGGTGGCGGGAGCGGATCGGTGGATCCAGAAATGGCCGGCGGAGGTGGTGTGTTGGCTTTGGAGGAGTTAGCGGGGGGTGAGGGAGTAGCCAGGGGGACATATCGCCACAGGATTGCCAAGAGAATCAATCCTCCGCCCCAGAGCATGGGAAGTGTTGGCGTGTCGGTCTCCGGGGTGATCAGGTAGGCCCAGAGAGGACTGAAGATGGGTTCGAGCAGTCCGATGAGGGCGGCCTCGGCAGCGGGAATGGTCCGCAAACCGCGCGTGAACAGATAATAAGGCAGAGCCATTTGCAACAGTCCGAAGGCGATCAGGACGAGAAGTTGTGCCGGGGTCGGGGCCGTGATCCAGGCATAAAACCCGCTCACCCCATCCCGGAGAAGAACGAAGACAGAAAGCATGCCGGCGGTTCCCAACAGGTTGAGGGTGACCAGCCAGGTGGTGGCATAGCCTCGCAAGGCCCGCAGGAAGAGGATGACACCGGCATAGGCACAACCACTGCCCAGCCCCATCAGAAGAACGGCGGCGGAATGGACAGTTTGTTCCGGGGGGAGATCGCTGGGCCAGCCGCCTACAACAATTATGCCTGCTCCTACGGCACTCAGGCAGACCGCCTGCCATCCGCGTCGATTCGGTCGTTCTCCTAAGAGCCAGATGGAACACACATAAACCCACATCGGGGCTGTGTTTTGCAGAAAGATGGCGTTGGCGGCTGCTCCCAAACCCAAAGCGGACAGGTAGAGGCCACTCATGATGGTAAAGGTGGCGACCATGCCGAGCATGGCGGGGTGGAAACGTATTTGTTCCCGCCGCAATAAGGTCAGCATCAGTAAGCCGCCAAAAAAGCCGCGGAAGAAGGCAATTTGCAGAGGTGTCAAGCGGGGCTCTTCCAGCCCAAGACCCAGGGGGGCACTCAGCAGCCGCATAAACAAACTGCTGATACTCCAAAACAATGCGGCGGCGACCAGGCAGAGGCGGGCAACCCAGACCGGCGGTTCCGTGGACACCAACGGCTTCCTTTCTTCCCCAGCTTCCGGAGACATAGATCGATACAACTTCCCCGCCATCCACTCCCTTTCAGGCTGAAGAACGTTATGGTGAAAATAACGCCGGCCGGCTATGTAGAGCCCCAGCCACCCTCTCCCTGGGGGATTGCCTCAGTAGCAGGCAATCCGTTACACTTCCTGGGTATCTCTCTGTTCCCCCAGGTGCCTGATTCTGGAGGGTAGAACATGCTGACCCCTTCCCATACGTTGCGGGATTACATGATGATACCTCCCGGCACCGGTGAACCTGCGGTGGTCCATGTCATTGTGGAAATCCCCAAAGGTCGACGCAACAAGTATGAATTGGACAAATACACCGGTTTGATCAAACTCGATCGCTATCTCTATAGCTCCGCTGTTTACCCCGGGGACTACGGCTTCATCCCTCAAACCTTAGCCGAGGATGGTGATCCCCTGGATATCCTCGTGATGGTCAACGAACCTACGTTTTCCGGTTGTTTGATCGAGGCCCGTGTCGTTGGTATCTTCCGCATGCGTGACAAAGGTCAGAACGATTACAAAATTCTGGGTGTACCCCATAAAGACCCTCTTTTCAGCCATATTCGCAAATTAGACCATGTCCCACCGCATTTCATTCGCGAAGTCGAGTTCTTCTTCACTACTTATAAACAGTTGGAAGGGGTGACGACGGAACCGTTGGGCTGGGCCTCCCACGAGGAGGGGACGGCAGAAGTCCGTGCTTCTGTGGAGCGTTTCCGTGCTTCCTTGGGCAGTGTAAAAGACTGAAATTTTCCGGATCCTTTCCCATGTTTTTCCAAAACCTTTCTCAGGGGGTTCGCAAGAAAGGCTTACCTTTCCCAATTTCCGCTCAAGGTTTATCCTCCATGGTGGATTCATCTCAGAGGTTGGCGGATTCGACAGACCATCCGTGAGTGTTGCACCTGATCTGCGGAGCCAAACAATCCCGTCGCCTGGGGCGACAGCTCCGTAACTGTTTTTCCTTATTTATGATTGTCAGGAACGCTAAAGGCTGGCATATTGGAAGCAAGGGCTGGCATACTTTGGAATCGGGGGATGACCAGCAAGGTCATACCTCCTGCACCCTCGCACGGTACTTCATAAGGTTAGACCGTTCCTCCCCTGATGGAGACCCGTGATAATACCAGTCATCTGGTAGAAAAAACAGCCCCTGTAACATGGTCTGTCAGCTGATGAGGAGACACCACCATGCAGGACTCAACTCAGTCACGACGTACCGTTCAGCTTGCTGTAGAGCAGTTAGAGAATCGCACGGTGTTGACTAGCTTCACCGGCACGTTAGGCTGGAGCATCGCAGCGGCGGATGTGGTGCCTGATAGCTTTGGCGTGGAATACATCACGGGTAACGGTCCAGGTGCCCCGGGCTTGGTTCAGGTCTGGGATAGCACCAAAGGGAATTTGCTGTCGGCCTTTTATCCTTTTGGGCGAAATTACCGGGGTGGAGTGTATGTTGCCACCGGCAATGTCGATGGAGACTCCGGACAGATTCGGGAACTGATCGTTTCGACCGCAGGGAACACAGTCGGGCGGGTCAAGGTGTATCGCTTTGGCGGTGGGGGTCTGCAGCTGATGGGCACATGGACCCCCTTTGGACCCACGTATACCGGTGGCGTCCAGATCGCCTCAGCGAATGTCACGGGGGGACCCGAAGCGGAGGTGATTGTCGGGCGGGAACAAGGACGCTCTACTGTTCAGGTTTATGCCTACGACGCGACGGTGGGGACTTTCAATCTCATCCGTCAATTCAATGCCTATGGCTCAGTCAAGACGGGAGTGACTCTCGCGGCTGCCAACATCCATACCACTAAGAATTCCGAAACGGATCCCTATGACTACAACTATGCGGAAGTCATCACTGGTCGCTCGGTGGGTTTACCGCAAATTCGTGTTTTTGATGTTCAGACTCCCACGGTCGTGAGGCTCGCCAGCTATATGGCGTTTGATCCAAACAATCCTCTCAATCATCAAGGAATTCATCTGGCCGCCGGGAGTACGGATGGTCAGAGGGGTGCGGAAATTTATGTCGCCCTGCGCAACTCCGGCACCATTCGGGTCTTTCGTGGGGAAACAGGCACACTCATCGGCCAGATTCGCCCCCTCTTTCCCTACACAGTCTTTCCCCCTGGTTATTGCCGTGCAGTCAACTTCGCCATTGCTACCACCGATGACGACTTCAACGATTTTTACAATACAGCAGATCTCGTGGTCGTTGCTGCGGATACCCGACTCAATCAAATTCCCATTGCATTCTTTGGTCAGAAAGGCTCCCCCGCCGGCTTCAATGGGTCTCGTCGATTGCCATGAGCAGGAGCGACCATATGACCCTATGAAAGGGGCCGCCGCCCATCAACACGGAGCAACTTGTCTCGGGGAGAAAACTCCTTCGGCACCACTTACACAGAACGTTGCTTGAGGAGTGCTCGACCGAGAACAGGGTCCCGCTCCGTGAAGGGCCCATCACTGCTGTCAGTGGTCAGGCAACGGATGTACATTTCCAGCTTGGCGTCCAAGTCGTCCGCGTAATGCAGAATCAATACTTCCGGAATGCACGGCAACCGAGCAGAACCCCATTCGGGTAGCCTCAAATGAGCCAGTATGGTATGGAGCAATAGCTCCAACACTTCGGAGGACAATTCGGGAACATCTGCGGCGGCGGTGCGGATCATGTCATAGGCTAAAATCACGTGTCCGAACAACTCGCCGGCTACGCTCAGGCGAGGGATTGCGCCTACGGTCAGGTCCAGTTCCCGGACTCTACCGATATCGTGAAGCACGGCGGCGGCCGCGACCAGGTCGCGATTGATTGGTGGATGCAATTCGGGGTAAAGCTGGATATACCGGTCCGCCAGCCAGACGCTATGACGGGCCACATTGAGAGTGTGTTCGAGCCAGCCCCCGGCGAAGGGATAATAGCGACGGTCCGAGGCAGGTAAGAGCTTCAACTCCCCTTCGTGCTTGTGTAACAAACGGAGCACCAATTCCTGAAGCGCCTCCGCTCGAATCTCTTGCTTCACCCATTGGGCCAGTTCTTGAAAGAGATGCTCCGGGTCAAAGCGGGAAGTGGGAAGAAAATCGCGCTCCTGGAAACCGTCCTCTCGATCCCGCTCCTCGACGGGGCGAATGGCCTCCACCTCCAGTTGGGGACCATAGCGTTCATGTTCTACAAATGTGCCACGTAGCTTGAAAAACTGCCCCACCTGCCATTGGCTCTGGCAATCCAAGAACAGCTCACTGTCTTGCCAAATCATCACCACCACCGAACGGCGAGGATCCCGGAAACGAAGTTGATAGTAGGGCTTGCCGTTCTGGGTTTGGCCCCGACGCTTCTCGACCAACTGGGCAAAACAATCGGCAAATTGTCCCACTTGGATCTCGGACAGTTTGACTAGCGGCGGCCGACGTGACTTGGACATGACCTGATACCTGTGGCGCCTGGAAACTTCGCACAACCCCGAATGCAGACCCGCAAACTCTTGCTACCCCTTGTTGCCCCTCTAGACTCGGATCCTTCGATCTCCGGTAAAGTTAGCGTTCTCTTCAGTGTATTCGCTGCGGGGTACTTTCTATCAGACTCCTCAAAATCCGTACAGGGAGTGAGAATGACCGGCTCTATCTTCACAATGCGATTTTCAGCTTACCAATTGTGTGGGTGCAAGAGGGCGATGATCAGGTGTTGAACAGTTGGGTTAGTGATGGGGATGACGATCAACACATCCGCTTCCAGATTGCACGGGAGGATCGCATGTTTATGAGGACACCTCATCTGCCGGCTTTACCCCTCCGCTCCACCTGACCGTTCTGGCGTTTCCTTGACATTTGCCATGTTATCCGCATCCCGACATGGCGAAGCAGCAGCCCATCAGCTACAATGGCAACGGAATCTCTGTAAGGACACCACCGCCAGCAAAGGCTGATGAGGGGGTTGAAACATGTTATTGTTGCATGCATTGAAGCGGAAATGGTTGGTTGCATCAGGAATCGTTTTCTTGATGAGCAGCGTGACGGTTGCCTATCAGGCGGCCACTCAACCCCCGCCGACTCTCGAGAAGCAACAAGGGGGTGAAAGCGGTGCGAAATCCGATCGTCCCCCTGCTGTCGATACCAAGGCCTTGTGGGCTGAGGTACTGAAGCTCAACCAGGCCACCACCGAGGAACTGCAAAAAGCGAAGTTGCGTCAGCTACGCCAGGACAAGGCAAAAGCTAAGGCCATGGTGGAACTGGCGGCAAAACGGCTCGATACCGAGGATGGCCGCAAGTTGAATTACAACGCCATCACCATTTTGGGTCGGACCGCTCACTTCCTGAAGAACCATGATGCTGCGGAACGTCTGTATGAACGCCAACTGGAACAGGCTCAAAAAGTGAAAAAGAGCGCCGAAAGCATCATCGATGCTTACGAAAATCTCATCATCCTCTACTTCGACATGAAGCGATATGATCAGGTCATCGATGTTTGCGAGCGATTTCTGGATTTGAAAGGATCGGAAGAATTGGAACGGGTCAAGCCGTTCATTATCGAGCGTCTGGTGCAGGCTAAGGCCAAAAAAGGGGACTTCGATGAAGCCTTGCGAATCACCCGGGGCCTGCTGGAACTCACCAACAACTCCTGGTATTTCCTCCGTCTCAAAGGTTGGGTGGAACGCGAGGCAGAAAAGTATCCAGAAGCCATCAAAACCTTCCAGCAAGTGATCGATAAACTCGAGGCCGAGGAAGGTCTCAAGGCTGAAATCAAGGATCGGGAGAAGGACCGGGCCCGCTACATTCTGAGCGCTTTGTACTTAGATGCTGGAGATGTCGAGTCAGCCGCCAAACAACTGCAAATCCTGGTAAATAAGAATCCCGATAATGCCACTTACAAAAACGATTTGGGCTATATTTGGGCGGACCATGATCGGAACCTGGATGAAGCGGAAAAGCTCATTCGGGAAGCCCTAGACCTCGATCGCAAGGAGAAAGAGAAGCTCAAGGCCAAAGGTGAGATCGACGATGTTCGTGAGAATGCCGCCTACCTCGATAGCATGGGCTGGGTGTTGTACAAGAAAAAGAAGTACAAAGAGGCATTGGAATATCTGAAAAAAGCGGCCGAAGATGAAGAGGATGGACAACATCTGGAGATTTGGGACCACCTGGCCGATTGCTACATGGCTTTAGGGATGGTCCCGCAAGCGGTGGCCACTTGGGAGAAGGGATTGAAGTTGGAGGATCTCAGCAAGCGGGACGGCGAACGACGGCGGAAGATCACCGAGAAGCTCAGGAAAGCCCGAGAGATGCTTACGGGCGATAAGATACCGCGAAAAATCGATTGAGTTCCCTACCGGTCTGCGATGTCCATCCCGCTCCCCTTCGCCCGCGAGGGTTGGATCAAGCACAACTGAGCAGATCATCCTGGCAGTAACGCTGTATGTCCTGGTTCGATGTGATCATCGGAGGTAAGCCGGCGAGGGTTTGGGACTCCGAACAGCCGCTACCTCCGGTCATCCTTTTTCTCCATGATGCCCGAGGTACACCTCCTGATGCAATTGGGGGATTCACGGAGTTGCTGGTGCGTTATCGCTGGTGTTGCGTGGCGCCGGCTGGTGGTTGCAGCTGGTGGTTGCAACATATCTGCGCCGACTTTGATCCGCAGATCAGCCCTGAAACTCACGTGATGGAAAGGATCGTTCCGTGGATGCAACAGCGATGGCAGGTTCAGCCGCAACGATTGGCCATTGTCGGCGTGGGTATGGGAGGACAAGGTGCAGTGCGCCTCGGCTTACGCCATCCGGATCAGTTTCCGATCGTCGGAAGTATTGATGGTGCACTCGATCTGCAGGATGCCTGGGGATACGGTACACCTTTGGATACTATGTATCCCAACGCAGAAGCAGCTCGTCGGGATAGTGCCATCATGCACCTGCAAGAGCGCCAATGGCCTGAGGCCATCTGGTTGGCCTGTTCTCCGGGCAGCTTCTGGTACCGTGGTAATGATCGGCTTCACGAGAAGCTGACTGCCCACGGAGTCCCGCATCAAGCCATCCTGCACCAGGAGAGGTCCCCGGAAGAATTCCTGCCTGATCTCTTCGGTTTTCTGCACGATAAGTTCGTCCAACTTTCCCGCCGACTGCTCTGAACATCTTCCCACCCACCACGGTGTTTGCCTACGTTGGTTACGTGGGGTCCAACGGGCCAGAGTGAATCAGGCGTCTTCGCCGGCGGATTTTCCTCGGGAAAAATTCACCCATGTCAGCCGTTCTGCACTGAGCAGAGGATTTTTTTCTAAAATAGTGTTGGGTATTGTCCGCTTCAGAAAGGCAAATCATTTTTTCGCAGAGGACCGCGGCGATGGGTGGTGGGATTTCCGTCTTCCGACGGGTCAGTGGTGCAGGCTTGTGGATCGGTATTTTGGCAACAACGGCAGGGCTGTCTCCGTGGTTGTCCGCTCAGGAACGCTCGCTGAAGTGGGAAGGACACTATCGCCTCGTCGACGGCAAGGTGCAAGGCAGACCCATCGACGACGCAGCACGGAAAGCAACCTACCAGATCGATGCGAAGTCGATCACAATCAAGGGCAACGGAGTGACCTTCATCATCCAGTACCACTTGGACACCAGTAAAGAACCGATCGGTATCGATATGGTCATTACGCAAGGGCCGGAGGGAACGAAGGGAAGTAAAGCTTTGGGGATCGTCGCTTTGCAAGGGAATCAACTGAAACTGGCCTATTCGCTCCGTGAACGGCCTTCCGATTTCACTGGCAAAGAAGGGATGTATTTCCTGTTGGAAAAACAAGCCAGTAAATGACCGCTGTGATTATCGTGAGTGGATCCCCGCGGACAAACATCGCCATTCGGCAGAAGCAGTTCCTGGCTCAGGAGCCAGTTCTGTCAAGACAATTATCATAAAATTTAGGATGATGCAGGCTTGCAATCCTGGAATCTGTGCTGCATAATTGAAATAGCGGAGTTTACCTTATCTTTTCAGATCGACTTGTTCAAAGGTCCAATTTTCATCGAGGGGGTATGTCATGTTGGTAAAGTATGTAGTTCATCCGGTCGGCGTCCGCAAGCGTTTACCCTGATCGAATTGTTGGTCGTGATCGCCATCATTGCTATCCTGATTGGATTGTTACTGCCGGCAGTCCAGAAAGTCCGCGAAGCAGCCGCACGAACCACATGCAGTAACAATCTCAAGCAGATCTCTTTAGCCACCCATAACTATCAAGATGCCCGCGGTCGTTTGCCAAGTCTATATGAGTTTACCGGTTCAGCAGATACCGGAAGCGGCGGCACGGTCTTCTTCTTCCTACTGCCTTACATTGAACAGGACAATCTTTACCGCATTGCCAATGGGAATGTGTATTTCCCCATTTTGACGAGTGGTGGAATGAATCGTATGGCCTGCACATACCCCATCAAAACCTATTTTTGTCCGAGCGACTCATCTTGGGGAGAAGAGGGAATCTGGATGCCGGGTTGGCGGGCCAATGAAGATCCGGCAGGAAAGTGGATGCCCGGCAACTATGCTGCCAACTTCCAGGTGTTCGGCAACCCAGATCGTGGGAATAATGCCTTGGCAAACATGCAAACTTCGCTGAGTATCCATACCATTCAGGATGGATCATCGAATACGGTCTTTTTTGCAGAACGTTTGCGGACCTGTAACACTTACTATGCACCCTTGTGGGGTCATGGCTTTTGGAATGTGACCTACATGCCCATTTTTGCATATGGGTCCAGGACTGGAACAGGCTATACTTCTTATTCGGCTTTTGTGGGAATGGTTGGCTTGAATGCCAAGTTCCAACAAGTCGCTATGCGGTCATGGAATACTCAGTGCAACCCAGCATTGACCCAGCAGATTCACTCTGGTGTGATGCTCGTAGGCATGGGGGATGGCAGTGTCCGTGGTGTAAACCAGTCCGTCTCGCCGCAAAGCTGGTGGGCAGCATTGACGACTAACTCAGGTGACATCCTCGGCAACGATTGGTGATCAATCCCGTAAGTGGCAGAAAAGTAACTTTGCTTTGTCCCATCAGGGTATTCCTCGCACCCACATGTGGGGTCGGGATTTCCAGAAGCTCACACTATGTGGACTGGACCTCACATGTGGGATGATTCCAGATAACAAGACACATGTCAAGGCTTCGGATGGGAGTGGAGTGAGTGTCTCACTAGTAAATGGGAACAATGACGGCTCGTAGTAGTGATAAGAACCGAGGATGTGACAAACATGATTCCGAAAATGTGCAGAGGATACCGGTTAGCAGTCACGGTGCTGGCACTCACATTGTCGAGTTGTGGCGGTGGCGGCGGTGGTCGGTCTGAAAATACAGGTGCTGCTCCACAACCGGTAAAGGGGGCACCGCAAGGATATGGTCCCCCAGGTGGAACGGCCGGACCTCCGCCAGAATTAGCACCCAAGAAATAGCGACTGTCACTTCGTGTGCGAGTATCGATGAGATAGCCGCAATTTTTCCCATCCAGCCTTCTATCACCTGGAATGGCCCAAGGTGGTAGGATGCTTTACATATGGGATGGATACCTGCCCTTGGGCAATCGCCACGGTACATATTCCATTGAAGTTCCTGTTGGATGAGTTCATCCACCTGGACGTAGGGTGAACATCGACTATGTTCAGGAAATCATCGGTGATGGAAGTGGAATAGTGCGAACAGGCAGTAGATGGTGGATAAGGGAGGAAAGACATCAGGCGCTTTTGCGATTGGTTTGACGGAATTCGGGCTTTTGCAGGCCACGGACGACGTCCACAGTGATAATGTGCTTGCCCTTGGTTTCCATGTCGGGCAGCTCGAACATGAGATCGAGCATGATTTCTTCGACAATGGCGCGGAGTCCTCGGGCACCGGTATCGCGGGCCTTGGCCAGGCGGGCAATTTCCCGTAAGGCTGCCGGTTCGAATTCGATCTCGGCCCCTTCCATCTCGAAGAGCTTTTGATATTGTCGAATCAAAGCGTTTTTCGGTTCGGTGAGGATGCGGACCATCGCCTCTTCATCGAGTGGATCCAGCGGCGCAATCACTGGCAAGCGGCCGACAAATTCCGGGATCATGCCGTATTCGATCAGATCGTCGGCGGTCACCTGGTTGAGCAGTTCGCCCAGCGTTCGCTCCCGTTGTTGAACTTCGTGGACGGCACCGAAGCCGATGGTTTTGCGTCCGAGTCGGCGGCTGATAATATCTTCGATGCCGACAAAGGTTCCCCCGCAGATGAACAGGATATTGGTGGTGTCCACTTGGATATATTGCTGTTCGGGGTGCTTGCGTCCGCCTTGAGGGGGAACGTTGGAGATGGTGCCTTCGAGCATTTTGAGCAAAGCCTGCTGGACACCTTCCCCGGAGACGTCACGCGTAATCGAAACGTTATGACTGGTTTTAGCGATTTTGTCGATTTCGTCGATATAGACGATGCCGCGTTGGGCAGCCTCGATGTCAAAGTCGGCGGCATGCAGCAATTTGAGCAGTAGGTTTTCCACATCTTCGCCGACATAGCCAGCTTCGGTGAGGGTGGTGGCATCCCCTATGGCAAAGGGGACATCGAGGATTCGGGCCAACGTACGGGCTAAGAGGGTTTTGCCACTGCCGGTAGGGCCAATCAACAAGATGTTGCTCTTTTCGATTTCCACGTCCCGAACATCCACACCGAGGCTGAGGCGTTTGTAATGATTGTGGACGGCCACGGCGAGCACTTTTTTCGCCCGCTGTTGACCGATGACGTAAGTGTCGAGTTTCTCCTTGATGGCTCGGGGGGATGGGATCTGATGAACCGGTCCACGACTGCCCCCCCGCCGCTTGCGTTCCTGGTCCAGAATGGACTGGCACAATTCGATGCAATCTCCGCAGATGTACACTTCCCCAGGTCCTTCTACCAAGGGGCCGACATCGCGGTGGGAACGTCGGCAGAAGGAGCAGTAAGCATTACGGTTTCGTCCTGTGGTGCTTGATGGGCGTCGGCCGCCGGTGTCGGAACTGCGATCCGAAGGCATGGGAGTCCTATCGTCAGTTGGGTTTCCGGGTGTCATGCACTACCAAGTCCGGAGGCTCCCTGTTCATGGTAAGGAAGACCTCGACCCTTTGCCACATCTTACTGCTTTCGACCAGTCCCAGAGCGAATTTTCGGGAAAAGTTCCGCTCAACCCCAAACATTTTTATACCGTGGTGCATATTCCTCTACGAAACTCTATCCCTTGAGTGAGTATGACAAACGGTTGGACTGGTCAGGGGGGCGCGGGAGAATTCGGTGGGGTGGTAGGACGCTGGGGAAACGTGGAGGAGGACGCCTCTTCTGATGAAACAGTAGGAGCAGGCGAAGAGTAAACGTCGCGGGAGATCCGTCGGGACACTTTCGCTCGCAAGCGTTGGTATTCTTCTTCGGTGATTTCCCCCTGTTCCAGCATCTGGCGGTATTCACTGAGTTCATCGACAGGAGCCGGTTGTTGTCCCAGGCGTTTGCGCCAGCGATCTACAAGCCAGATGATGAAGGCCCCGGCAAAAAGAGCTAAGGCCAACGCCACCGTACCCCAGATCACCTCCGGTTGACGGAGGGGGTCCTTGTCCGCCCGTCCCGCTTGTGCCAGAAGCAACCACCCGCTCATAGGACACCCTGTAGGAGTTCTTACGCAGCAGCAGACATTGCTTCTACTAGCTTCTTGTCACCAATGTAACCGACAAGGCGGTGAGTGGAAAGCCGACATTGATCCTTGAGGAACCTCGAAAGCGATAGGGCAGTGGAACCGACGGCAGGATCGGAACCACATACTGTCCGTGCGGGATGGCTTTTTTCCCGTTCAGTGTCCATATCCAACAGATAAAGATGATGATGGTACCGTTCGGCAGAATAGTGATGCCTGTTTGTATGTTGGTTCGCCGCTATCTTTCGATAGGCAAGGTAATCCGGGGTCTCAGCTAGGAACAGGGCTAGGGAATCAAATCATTCATTCTAATGAATCCTCTCAGCCACGAGTCTAGAGGGGCTGTACAGTTTCCGGAGGATCTTCATTCTGCCGGCTCGATGATCGCCTGCATCGACCCCTTACAGCGCGGGATGCGTGGATCGGGACCGTAGGCGTGAATCTGATCGCGTTTTAGTTCTGCTCGTTCCAGGGTCGTTGTACAGACAATAGCGCGGCCACGGGTATCCACCTCCTTGGCTAACTGGTATCCCTTTTCCTGGGGGTAGCCGAACAAGTCTTTCAACATGGCGATGACGTATTCGTAGGTATGGTCATCGTCGTTGAGCAGGATCACATGATACGGCGGTTGACGTCGGAGTTGTTGCTGGGTGTCAACATCAGTGTCCGGCAAAGTGACCGTGCTCATAAGGTCCACACCTCCTCAACCAACTTCTTTAGGATAGGGGGCGTATCTGCACGCAAACTCTACGACCACATGCATATCTGCACTGATATATCGTAATATGCTAAATGTAACTGGCACTGGGTGCCTCATGATGATCCGGTAGTCTACCAAAGCAAACAATCGCAATATCATCATTCTGGGGACGCCCGGCCGAGTGGGTCTGGACAGCATCGACCAGTTGCCGGCCCCGGTATTGAGCTGTGAGAGTCTGCGCATCATCTTCACTTTCAGGGCGAAGCACGTAATCGACCCGACCCATACCGAAAAACTCTCCCTCGCGGTCCAGAGCGTCGGTGACTCCATCGGTGAAGAGTGTAATCGTATCTCCAGGTTCGAGGTGATATGTCTCACAAACATAACGAAAATCCGGCATGACCCCTAAGGGGAGTCCTTGATTTTCCGGCAAGCCCAGATCGCACAAATCCAAGCGGGAAGCTCGGGCCCACTTGGGATGGAGATGTCCGGCATTCACCACACAAATATGATGTGTGTTGGGATCCAAGACGATCACCACCATTGTGATGAACCGATCCTGCAAGCTGGTCTGGATGAGATGTTGGTTCAGTTTGGTCACCGCTTGGGCGACATCGGTGTGGGTCAGGAGATGGTAACGAACTTCTGAGGAGAGTTTGGCGACCAACAAGGCCGCGGGTACTCCTTTGCCAGCCACGTCTCCGAGAACGATAGCCCACCGCCCGTCGGACAAAGGGATGAAGTCGTAATAGTCTCCTCCGATCATCCGGGCCGGACTGTAGTAGGTGTAAAAATCGTATCCTGGGATGTTGGGCGACTTCTGGGGTAACAAACCCAGTTGGACCTTCCGTGCGAGTTCGATTTCTTTCTCTTCACGCTGGCGTTGCAGATTCTGTTCATAAAGGTGGGCTTTTTGCACAGCGACACCTGCCATATTGCCCACAATGGTGAGCAGATGCAAGTCATCCTGCGTGAACTTACGCGTTCGATCAAGGGTGTCAACTTGAATGGCTCCCAGAGGCTGGCCCTCTATGCCGATCAGAGGCACACACATGGCGGAACGGATGCGTATTTCAGCAATACTCGCGGCGCCACCGAGAGTAGAGTCCATGGATGCATCTTCGGTTAGAAATGACTGCCCGGTCTCGAAGGTGCGGCGGACTACGGTGCGGCTGTAGCGGGGAGGCTCGTCGGTCTGCCGTCGGGTTTTGAACACTTTCGGAGTCAAGTGGTTCTCTTCCATAAGCAGAATGAAGCAGCGGTCTGCCTGACGAAAGATCTGAAACAGGACATCGGCCACTTGGATCAGCAGCGGTTCCAATTCCAGGCTCAACGAGAGGGTGCGGCTGATGTCCAGCAAGGCCCGCAGGCGTTCGGAAGGGGCGGTTTGCAAGAAGCCGCGAACGCTGTCCTGATTGCCACTCGCCTCCACCGTGGTGACTTCCTGAATCCCATCCTTTTCCTCCCCGCTGCTTATGGCTTTACGCATATAGTCAGGCAGCGGACTGGGACGGTCTTGACTGTCCACTTGGAAGACGAAAAGGTAGTCACAGATGCGGATGCGGTCATCCGGTCGGAGGGGAGTGCGTTCGGTAATCTGGCGGCTATTGACGAAGGTATGGTTACGGCTTTTGAGATCCTCAATGTAGAAGATGCCATTTTCCTGGGTAATGCGGGCATGCTCCCGGCTGACAGATGCGTGGGGTATGACAATCTGACAACGATCCGCATCGCGACCGATGGTCTGGGGCTCACCTGTCAGCACGATGTGGCGGTGGGGTGCGGGACCATCCGGTGCTTTCAACAGGACAAGTTTGGGCATGATGACAAACCTACACAAACAGTCGACCCCAGTAACGTGCCTTCGACATACTGGGCGACGTTCCTCTTTCGATGTTATACCTTTCGCGAAGGCTTCGCAAGTTGTCGTCGTGGAAGTCTAGGAGAAGCGCTACGGGCACTTGGGGCGAACTCGGGCGAATACAAAAGAATCTGCAGAGGGATAGAAATAGTATTGTTGGAAAAGGCGGACCTGGAAATGCGAATGTCTAGTTACCGGCGGGGTCTCCCTCGGAGCTGAGTGAGGTTCGTGTGAAACCCAAACATTCCCCAGCGAGTATATTGCAACAGATGAGGCCGACGTGAGTGGCGACGGTGGGTTGGTTTATCGGTGCCTCCGTGGCGATACCACGGCTTATCGTGAGCTGGTTGAGAGGTATGAGACTCTGGTTTACCGGCTCTGCTGCCGTCTTTTGCGGTGCCAACACGATGCGGAGGATGTTACTCAGGAGGTGTTTGTTCGGGTCTTCCGCAGCTTGCGGAGCTGGGATCAACGGCGACCGCTACGACCCTGGATCATCGGTATCGCGATCAACCGCTGCCGCACGTGGCTCAAACGACGTTCCCTTCGGCCTCAACCGGCGGATTATCTGGTCGATTACGCCGATCCGCGGGAGGAGGATCAAACAGCGGAACTGCGGGCGGCTATCAGCACAGCTTTGGAGAGTTTACGTGCGGAGCACCGAATGGTGTTCGTCCTGTTTCACGAGCAGGGGTGCTCCTACGAGGAGATTGCCGCGGCTATGGCTCGCCCCGTCGGTACCATCAAGACCTGGTTGCATCGCGCACGGCTGGAAGTTCTGGATCAGTTGCGGGCCAGTGGCTTGGTGGACACCTTAGATCCGCCTCGGGTGGCGGAGGATAGGAAATGAACAACCGATGCCCTGAGAGAAAACCTTTACTCAGTAACGCGTCCTGTGACGACGCACTCGCTCGGTTGCAGGACACCCTCGATGGTATTCTCCCTTGGGAGGTGGCGGAAGAGTTGAGTCGGCCCCATCGCGAAAATTGTTCTCTCTGTCGGGAGCGTTGGGCGGCGGCTCGCCTGTTGCTGAAGGCCTTACGCTGTTCCCCTGTGGATTCGCCTCGCGGCTCCCGGACGCGTTCGGTAACCCAAATCGTATCGCAGGTCCAAGCGGACCAGCATCGCCGACGTCTCCGGGGCGGGCTGCTTACCGCTGCCTTGGGATTGGCTGCCGCCCTCTTCATAGCTGTAACGTTTTGGAATTCGTTCAACCGTGATCCTACGGATCCCCCTGTTTCATCACTCCATACCCGGCAGACCGAGCCTGAACACTCGTCCAAGCCTGCGCCGCAGACCCCAATGGAACCGTTGCGATTGAACGCGACACTAACCCGGGTCGCCGATACAGTTTGGGAGAGCATTCCCGACTGGGCAGAACCGGCTTGGCCTCGCTGGCCGGACAATCCCTTAGCTACTTCCCAACCTGAGCCACCTGCCTGGGGGGAGTTGTTGCTATCGTCGGTTCGCACGGGTTTCGAACCTGTCAAGGATACCACACAGAAAGCTCTCGATTGTTTCTTGCGTGATCTGGCTACCTGGCAGCCACAAACCCCGAAATCCTAAGCTGCGTGATCCCGTTACTTCTCGCTAATGTTTTTGCGATGGGCGATGACGGGATTTCCAAACAGGCTTAGCCGTTACCATAACGGTGTCGAGGGCTCTGCAAAGATCGTGGTTAGAATGATTCGGAGCTGGTTTTGTTTGGGCGGTGAGGACCGCGAAGACGCTCGTGCTGCAGGGATGCCAGCTTGAGAATCTGAAAAGGGGAAGTGGGGTGAAACGGAACGAGTTTTTCATTTGGGGATTGTCGCTACTGTTCCTGGCCGGGGCATCGTTGTCGGGCCGGGCCAGGGACGAACCGGCCCCCCTGGCCGTTTCGCGTGAGAAGGTACTGCGCTGCGTGTCGCCCGACGCGGCTGTGGTTCTCTATGCTCAGGACTTGCACACCCGCTGGCACGAGCTTAGCAACTCCCCTTTTCTGAGAGTGTTCCCAGACACTGAGCTGGGGCGGGAAGTGCAAAACGCCTTTCCCTGGCGAGCATTGCTGCAGAACGTCGAGCCGATCTTTCGTGAGTTGAAAACCACGCCTCAGGAGTTGTTGGAAGATGTTTTTGGTCAGGCGGTGGTGTTTTCTTATACTCCCGCTCAGGAACGCCCTCCCCGTCCTCCAACGAGTCTGCTGGTCCTTGCTCCGCGACGCCCCGCGAGGTTGCAAACGCTGATCCAACGCATCAACGAACTTCAAATTCAATCGGGCGAGGTAACCGCGGTCGAACAACGCCGTCAAGACAGGTTCACCTATTTTGTGCGAAAAAAAGGTTCTGAGGAATCGGACTATTATGCTTTCCATGAGGGTTTGTTCCTTTATTCCAGCAGGGAAAGTGAGTTGCAAGATGCCTTGCGTCGGCTGGAGGAGAAGGAGCCTGTTTCCCCTTGGTGCCAACGGTGGCAGCGTTGGGGATGGCACGAGATGACGTTCATTCTGGCGGTCGAACCACGTAGCTGGGATGCTCAATGGGCAAGCCGCATCCAGCAGGCGCACGATCAGGACAAAGCCCTCTTGCAGCACTGGTCGCAGTTGTGGCTCGGATTTGAGGCGGTGGCCATCGGCTTGCAACTGCATCGGGGTGTGGACGTGCACGTAGTGCTGGAAGTCAACCCGCAGCGCTTGCCTCAACCGTGGCAACGGTGGTGGTCGGCATCGGCTCCGAGCACTCCCCATCGCCTGTTCCCCCCAGATGCCTGGCTTGTCGTGCAAGGGTATGGTCGCCTGGCCGATTGGCTTGAGCGGCTGGACGTACTTCTTCCCCCGGAGCAGCAACGCGCCATATCGCAATGGTTTGAGCAATCCGTAGGTCCACTGTTAGGGCGGGATCACTTCCCGGCGGTACGGGATTGTCTGGGGCCCCATTGGGCCTTGTGGGTAGAACCTCCTGGAGCGGAAGACGCTTTGCCCCTTCTGGCATTCGTTGTCTCGGTTCAGGGGGAGAAAGACCAGCGTCAGCAAGCGACCCGTGTCCTCTGCCAAGCCCTGACATTCGCTTTCCATGCTTACCGTGTCCGTTACAATGCGACTCATGATGATCAGATCACCTGGGTAGAACCGAAGGGAGGGGCAGTGGGATTATCCGGCATGCTGGTCAATGAACGGGGCTTCCCCGCGGGATTGGCTCCCTGCTTTAGCGTGATCCAAGATCATATCATTCTGGCTAGTTCCCCCGCGGCATTGGAGCGTCTGGCTCAGCGGCTGCAACAGCCTCCTGCTTCTTCTACCCTTGCCCCTGCCACGGCATCTGCCGCCTGGCCTGTTGCTATGGTTCAAGTCCGCGGACTCCAGGAGTACCTTCAGCGTCGTTCGGAACTATTGGCCCGGGCACTGGCTCCGCTCCTCGGATGGGATCAACAGGACATGAGCCAGCAGCTTCGTCGGCTGGCCACGCTCCTGGAACCGATCGACTCGATTCAACTCGTGTATGAGCGAAAGGAGCGACGCATATGCTGGACGTTTCGTTGCCAGCTACGTTGGCCGTTGCAACCGGAAAAATGAAGCGCCGAAATACCCCTGGGCGATATTTGCTGTCCACTTCGGCAACCAGGACTTGTTGAGAACCTGTGTTTGAGAAATGTCCTTACGTCAGGGTCCTGCACTGTCCACTTCGGACGATCGAGGAACTAGGTCCTCTCTTTTACGCTCCAGGATACTTTACGTTCGCTCGTTGGTTAGAATTTTATGCTTGAGGCTACAGTTGCGGTAGAGAAAAACGGGTTGAGGGAGGAGAGGAATCGGAGGGTTGCAACGATTCGGGTGACGGAGAGCAGGAGTGACAGCGGGCACAGCCGGCATTTCCACGCCAGGAACGCCACAGGCTCCAGCTGACATAAATGGCGGAGCCGGCGATCAGAAGATCAACGAGGAGTGATTGCACCTCCAGGTTGACCGCCCAGGTTGCTCCGATAAGTGGTGGGTTGAGTGAGGCGATCAGCATCGGTGGAATCATCCGAGCAACTCCCCAGCGAAGCTGATAACACAAGAGGAAGCTCGCGGTCAGGTCAAGCAGTCGGTCAAGGCAGCTCCCAGCTGGAACGTCAGCAGTGCGGCGACATAGGCAAGTGTCGTCATATATACAAAGGTGAACACGGGCCAGAACCAACTGTGGGTTTCGCGTCGAATGACTGCCAGAGTGGACGCGCACTGGCAGCAGAGGGCAAAGAAGACCATCAGGGACAAGGCTACGGCCACGGGATATCGTCCGCGAAGGGGATCGCTGCTCCATTCCTGTCGCAAGGCGTGCATGAGACCCGCCGCTTGTTCGTGTTCTCCCTCTTCGCTGGGTTCCTCGGTAATCGCAGCTGGATCCACATCCCCGACTTCGTAGATCAAGCCCAGTGTACCGACGACCACTTCCCGGGCCGGAAAGCTGGCCAGCACCGCCATCCCCAGTTTCCAGTCCCATCCCAGGGGCTGGAAGACCGGCTCCAGCCATTGGCCAACTCGACCCAACCAGCTTTGGCGTTTCCACTCGGCCATCAGGTGTCTGGGTTCTGCCAGGATTTGGGCCGTGGTGTGGTCATCTCTCCGTGTAGAGTTTGCCTCGGAGCTTGACGGATCCTGAGGGAGTTGCTTTTGGAGTTCTTCTATGGCCGCCTCGGCCTCTGCGATCCGTTGGGGGTAGGATCGACCGAAGGCATCAGTGTCCGGAAAATAGAGCAAAGCCCAGACCAGAATCATGGACGCCAAGATGATAGTGCCCGCTCGGACCACAAACGCCCGCCCTGCGTCATACATACGCCGGAGGACCAACCTCAATTGAGGACGGCGATAAGGCGGCAATTCGAGGACGAAAGTGGGCGTTTCGCCACGCAAGAGGGTGCGCTTGAGGGTCCAGGCCACCAGAGGGGCCACAGTGAAACCAATCAGATACATGACGAAGAGGACCACACCGGGAAGCCAGGAGGGATAACCTTCCCGAAGGAAAGCTCCTATCAGCAAAACGTAGACAGGAAGCCGAGCGGAACAACTCATCAGGGGAGCGATCAGGATCGTGGCCAGACGATCCCGCGCATTCTCGATGACACGAGTGGCCAGAATCCCTGGTACGGCACAAGCGAGACTTGACAACAAGGGGATGAAGGACTTGCCACTCAGACCGCAGCGACTCATCAGCCGGTCCATCAAAAAGGCGGCCCGAGCCATGTAGCCACAATCTTCCAGAATGGCGATGAAGCCGAAGAGAATCACGATTTGCGGCAAGAAAATGAGCACCGCCCCGACACCTTTGACCACTCCATCAACGAGCAGACTGCGGAGAGGTCCTTCCGCCATGCCACTTTGGATGGCACCGCCCACCGCTTCGCGGCCGGAGTCGATCAGGTCCATCGCCGGTCGTGCCCAGCGGAAAATCGATTGGAACATCAGGAACATCAGAATCAGGAAGATCAGAGTGCCCCACAGGCGGTGGGTCAACACCTGGTCGGCGCGGTCGGTCCACGTTCGCAAGCGTTGAGAGGGGGCGGTCACCACACCCTGCAAGACGGAGCGGATGTAGCCGAAGCGGGTGCGTGCCTCCACGGCGGGGATCGGGCATTGCACCGCACTGAGGCGTTCCCGAGCAGCTTGCAACTGTTGCCGCAGAGTTGCACCGCAACGGGCCACGAGGTCGTTTTCCACGCTCCCCCCGATGTCCAACAGGGCGCGCCGGAGCAGGAATGGCGGAACTGCTTCTCCTACACAGGCTTGCAGTTGGGCCAATTCCTGCTCTAGGGGTTGCGGAAATGAGACTGGCGGGGGAGGTGAGCCCTTGGCTGCGGCGGACTCCACGGCCTGTTGCAACTCGGTCAGACCAATACCCTTGTTCGCTTGAATCGGGACTACAGGTACACCCAGGCGTTGGCTCAGGACCTCGTAGTCGATTTTCAACCCTTGAGCCGCCGCCAGGTCGATCATATTCACCGCCAATACCACTGGTCGGCCCAGATCAAATAGTTGCGTCGTCAAGTAGAGATGCCGTTCCAGATGGGTGGCATCCACGATGGAGATAATCACATCCGGTGCAGCTTCGTGGGAATGCCGGCCCAACAACACATCCACCGCCACCATCTCATCGGGACTACGTGGAGCCAGACTGTAGGTCCCTGGAAGATCGATGAGTTCCCAGATGTAGTCCTTTCGCCGGACCGTTCCTTTTTTCAGTTCCACGGTGACCCCGGGATAGTTCCCAACCCGCTGGCGCAACCCGGAAAGTGCGTTGAAGAGTGTCGATTTCCCAGTGTTGGGATTGCCAACCAAAGCGACGGTGAGAGTACGCGGGGTAGTCATAGGAGCAGATCGGAGATATCCAGGGTGGCCAGTTCGGACAGAAGGTCTCGGCTCGAGTCAAGGAGCGGAGATAGTCATTCGGTGGAACATCTTCCCCTTCAGGAGCAGGAATGAGCTTGGGAGTCCGAATATGGCTCAGCAAGGACACCCGCCGCATCTGCTTTGCGAAGGCACAGTCGGGTCGCCCCGAGGCGAATCTCCATGGGGTCTCCCAATGGGGCAAAGCCTAGAATTTCTACGACCTGACCTTCTAGAAGACCCAATTCGTAGAGTCGCTGGACGACTCCTATCGGCCCACTGAGCTGACAGATGCGGGCATATTCGCCGCGTTGGAAAGCACTCAACGGTCGCATGACGGGATCACTCGAACATAGATCTGCGAGCAATCATCAGCTCGCAGACATAATTTGCATCCCCCAATATCTAATAGGCACGGAGCACCCGGTTGAACCATGCGAATGCGGCAACCGGTACGCAGTCCCATTTCCGCCAGACGGTGTAAAAGAGGTGATTGACCGGCGATTTCGGCCACTTCGCCCCACTCCCCCGCTCGCAGCATGTTTAGAGGAAGCACCATCACTTCGTTCTCACATTCGGATTGTCACGTCCTTGTTGTCTGGCCTGTTCCTCGGCTTGTTGCGATCATGTCTCATCTAGTTATAGTATTCGGACTCCTCTCATCTGCCGTCAAGGGGGAAAACTTGCTCGATGGCAGTTTTTTCGTCTATGGGTTACCCCGGAAACCATCGTCAGCCTTCTGGAAAGTATTATCTCCGTGAATCTTGTGAGAAGAGGGGTGGGTAGGATGTAACATGCCGGCGAAGGGGAGAAAAGCGGAACCTTAGCGTGTTTTTAGGTCTCGGTTTGTGAGAGCTTAGCGGGGGTGTCTGGAAGTGCGAAACCCGATCTCAGAGAGATAGGTGGCCAGGGCTTCTTGCCAGGGACGCAAGGGGGGCAGACCGAGCCGCTGCAGTTTCGCGGTCGAAAGGACGCTGTAAGCAGGGCGACGTGCTGCCGAAGGGTACTCCTTACTGCGAATTGCCTCCAGACGGGGGGAAAGTCCGGAGAGCCGAAAGATTTCTTGGGCAAACTCATACCAGCTACATGAGCCGCTGTTGACCACGTGGTAAACGCCGCTGGCGTGTCGCTGAGCCAGACCGATGAGAGCCTGGGCAACATCGTCGACAAAGCTCGGGGTGCATATCTGATCGTGGACGACTCGGAGGGTTTGCCCCTGTTGAGCCAATCGCAACATTGTCTCAACAAAATGGCGCCCTTTGCCGCCGGAGCCGCGGTGACCATACAATCCGCACGTCCGAATGATCAGGACTTGCTCGCCAAGTGCTTGTCGGGCCAGATACTCTCCGGTAAGTTTGCTCAGGCCGTAAATATTGACAGGTCCGGGGGCAGTATCCTCCTCGAGGGGACTGGTGTATGGGTCTAAGCCAAAAACATAATCGGTACTGATGTGTATCAGTCGCATCTGGAGTTTCTGACATACCCGTGCCAGTTTATGCACACCCCAGGCATTGACGGCAAACGCCGCCTCGACATCACGCTCCGCTTGATCCACGAAGTTGTAGGCAGCACAGTTGATGCAAATGTCGGCTTGGTGTGGACTTATGGCCTCCAGGATGCTGGATTCTTCGTGCCTCAAATCGCATTGCTCTCGCGTGAGGGGAATCAACTCGGCAGGCCAGAGCCGGCATATAGCCTGACCTAGTTGTCCACCGGCCCCAATGACCACAGCACGCATGGAAGAACTCCGGGAAGGTGTGAAGATCCCTTTTCTCCCAGGATGACATGTGATGGAGCATACAGGCAAGGTGGGTTGTCAATCGCTTCATATGTGTTGTCAGGTGGGTAGTGCGTTCGCTTCATATGTGTTGTCAGGTGGGCAATGCGTTCCCGCTCATTGAGGTGTTCGGATTTGAGCCCCCTGTAGTGGCGTTGTTGTGATTTTGGCCCGCTCGGTGAATGTTTCTGGCTTTCAGGAGGTACCCCCTCGACGATCAGGGGAGTCGGGTTTTGGGAACGGCCATCAGCGAGGCGGCGTCTATCAACGATGCTTTGGACACTCTCCTGGGGAGGTGGTAGGATGGAGACAAAGTTCGATCAGCCTAAGGTATGGGCTGGGAATCTCTTGGAAATGCGTAATTTTCCCCCAAAGGACAATTTTTATCGGAAGATCAGACGGGAAGGAGGGGTGACCATGTCCGAGTTGACACGTCGGCAATTCCATCGGGCGAGTGCCGCCGCAGCAGTGAGTTTACCAGCTCTCAGTGTCCGACGGTTGCACGGAGCTAACGAACGTGTGCGGGTCGGGTTCATTGGGGTAGGCAATCGGGGTGATCAAGTCCTGTCGGCTTTCTTGGTGCACAAAGATTGTGAAGTGGCCGCGGTTTGCGACATCTACCCTCCTTATCGCGAGTTTGCGGCGAAGAAAATCGGTACCCAGCCGGCCCTTTATCATGATTACCGGCAGATGCTCGATGACAAAACACTCGACGCCGTGGTCATCTGCACGCCGGATCATTGGCACGCCCTGCAGACGATCCATGCTTGTCAGGCCAACAAGGATGTGTACGTGGAAAAACCCCTCTCCCTGACCGTGGTTGAAGGTCGCAAGATGGTCGAGGCGGCACGCAAGTACCGTCGGGTGGTTCAGGTCGGCATCCAACGCCTCTCCTCGGCTTTAGGACGGGAAGTAGCAGAGTTCATCCGAGGTGGGGGGATCGGCAAAGTCATGGTGGCTCGGGCATTCCACATCCAGAACGAATGGCCGCAGGGCATCGGCTCGCCCCCCGATAGTGAACCGCCGGCAGATTTGGACTGGGAGGCCTGGCTCGGACCCGCACCACGCAAACCGTACAACAAAAACCGCACCTTCTACCGCTTCCGTTGGTTTTACGACTACTCCGGCGGACAACTCACCAACTTCGGTGTTCATTACCTGGCGTCGATCCACTGGGCGCTGAATCTACAAGCTCCGCGAGCAGTGGTGGCCATGGGAGGCAAATTCGTCGATTATGACAACCGCGAGGTCCCCGATACTCTGGAAGTCCTCTGGCACTATCCCGGTGACGTTCTGGTGACATTTTCCCAATACAATGCCAACGGTGCCCCTGCTGCGGCGCGACCGTGTGAAATCGAATTTCGCGGCACTTTGGGCACACTGTACCTCAGCACCAGTGGCTACGAAGTCGTACCGGAGGTGCTGACGCCCCACGAGTTTCCCGCACGCACTCCCCTCGACCGGAGTCTGGAACGTAATTACCGTAGTGGGGCGAAAGCTCGCATCGAACCGCGCAAGATCACAGGTCGCATCCTCGATGCGGAGCACGCCCGCAACTTCCTCGATGCGGTCAAAACCCGTCAGCAACCCAGTTGCCCGATCGAATTCGGTCACGCCGTCACCACAGCGGCCATAATCGCTAACATCGCCCATCGCACCAAGAGCTACCTTGAATGGGATGCCACCGCCGAGCGATTTACCAACCACACTCAGGCTAATCAGTTCTTGCATTACGAGTATCGCAAACCATATACCCTACCGGATTGATACCTGAGAGATTCCCACCCTGATGGATTCCTCCGTAGGCTGGCCGAACTTCTGTTCTGTAATGCCCAGGCCAGGAAAACGGAGAGATGTCCTTGTTCCATTCCGCTGATTTCGATATATAATTCTACGGTGCTTCTTGGGGGCTACAGGGCAACATCATGCCAGGCTCTACGGAAGCCGACTTCACGGGCGGTTAACTCAGCGGCTAGAGTGCCATCTTCACACGGTGGAAGTCACAGGTTCGAATCCTGTACCGCCCACTGGTGTACCTTGCCAGTTTCCGCAATAAACACTTACCTCGGAACATGTTCATATCTTCTTGATCACTCAATCGCTTGTGACGACGCTGTTCTTGGATCAGCTACCTTTTCTGTAATCAGCTGATCAGCTAGATCGATCGCTTGATACAAAGCTTAAGTTGGCCTTATAAAATTTGGATAATTTGTTGAATGTGATATCTATATTATCGGCTGTAATTATATTGTCCTATTATTCTAAGATAACGATAGCTAAAAATAATCCTAAAATTTTGTGTGTTATTTCGTTTGATTTTTGCACGATATATTGGGATAGGACAGTCGCCAGGAATCGGAACGGTTTGAACAGGTGGAATGAGTTATTGCTCAGGAGTTCCAGTGCAAAGCAGAAAAGGTCGTTCACAGCAGATTTATAGGGAAGTGGTTGGTGACGTTTGGGGAGTGAATTGAGCCAAGTGGTCGTTGAGAGTCGGTAATCAACTGAGCGGAGAGGGAGGGATTCGAACCCTCGGAGGGGTTTTAGCCCCTCGCCGCTTTAGCAAAGCGGTGCTTTCAGCCACTCAGCCACCTCTCCAATATTTCCCCATCACTGCTTTGCATGACTAGGGGCCAGGCCCTTCCGCATGCAGATTCAGCCCTCGCGCCGCGAGTAAGGGGAAACAAACACATAAGTTTTTTTATCCTTGGATCGGCAACAGGACAAGATGAAAAACGGTCTTTTCAAGTCGCGGGTAGCGTGGGTTCAAGCCAGTAATACCACAGTGAAGTTTATTTGGGATAGAGTCTGTGGAAGCATGGATTCACTCTGTAGGACAAAAACTACTCCTGGAGGTCAGAGAAGTCAGGCTTGTAGCCAATCGAATGGACTGCCCTTGCCCTGAGGGTGGGTATGGCCTATAGTGGTAACGAAGCGATGGGGATTGGTGTAACGGTAGCACGACTGACTCTGGATCAGTTAGTCCAGGTTCGAATCCTGGATCCCCAACCTTCAGGTCAAGCGATGCAACCTGGCGAAAGACAGGTCAGCTTACCGTGCTTCATCACGGGATTGCGACACCTCCACCTCTTGACCTCGTAACGTCCCGTTGATGGAAAATTGGTGCAGATCGATATTACGTGAAGCAGGAAGTCGCGGTTCCTGTCACCAACTGTTCTGTAGAACGTTCGATCCCCCAGGCAGCTTCTACTCCGTGCAAGCGCTGGCGTAGCAAGGAAAGTTCGGTATAGGTTGCACAGTCTGCGGCAGGGATGAAGTTTTTCCACCTGCTCCAGCTCAGTCTCATCAACTGTGGGTGGCCATGGGATCACGAAATCAGGCACTGCGGATTCGGAGGCCGCTTGGCTCGTGCTTGAGCTTTCCGCAAGTCCTTACTTACAAAGGCGTACCAGCTCGTTGAAGGGGAATACGTGCTCCCGCGGACTCCTCGCGTGTTCGTCGGGGCAAAATGCCATGAGTCCGAACAAGAAGGGCGCTTTCGATAATCACCAGAGAGCGGCCGATAAGCATGGAGCTAAACAGCGGAAGGAAGAAGGTGCTGCCTTACAGCATGTAGGAGTGGTCCAGGTTCATGAACTCGGTTGCTGGCACAGGAGAATTACCTGTTGCCTGACGCGCGACGCATGAGATAGCATCAAGGGCTGCACAAACCAACGAAGCTACCATTATTCTCACGAGCAAGAGTCCAGAGAAAGGCTCCCAAGTCGGGACTTTCAAAATAGAAACCGACAGAATGGATCCGCACTTTGGGTTGAGCTGGAGTCGGTTGATTCCATTTTTCGCGGATAGTGGACAACACATACTGTCCGAGCTTGTCGCTGCGTTCCAGTTCCGATAGAGGGGGTTGCCGTGTCGTATCAGCGGGTGTCAGCCCCGGGCCAGAGGTAGGCAAACCATCTGAGAAGAGGTAGATGGTGTCTAATCCTTTCGGTCGCAGCGTGAAGGCTAACTCGAAGGCAGCGTAAAGATTAGTGTCGTCATGAGGTTTGACCTCTCGGAGAGCAGCCATGACCTCCGCGACTGATTTTTCTCCTTGTGCGGTGCGCCACTGTCCTGAGTCATGGAAAAGCCAACGGGCCGAGCTGGAGAAAATGATAACCTGATACTGTTCCAAGCCGACAATGCTGCGCATGACTTTCCCGACAGTCTCGACAACAAATGGCCACTTGGTCGGGTCTGGGGTGTTGGTATCCTTTTTGCCCATACTACCGGAGATATCCACGAGGAAGACTACCCGACGCCCTGTAGTAACGATCCCTGCGAAGCGTTTTTCCCAATTCTGCTGGAGTTGATCCAAACGGTCGGCGAGCCGGGCTTTCTGGCCCTGGAGGTCAATAATGGTAGTTTGAGCCGTTTGGAGGCTTTGATTCAGTTCACGGATGCGGTCTTGTGCAGCGCGAAGATTGGATTCCATGAGTTGTGCAGACTGCCGGGCATCGGCACGGACTCTATCAAGTTCTTGCTGCAGACGGGTCCGATGAGCTTCCAAGTCGTACAATTGCTTTTTCATGTCGGTCAGCTGGCGTGAAAGCAACGTTTTTTCGTTATCGTGAGTACGAAGGAGACGCTGCAGGTCTTCCTGAGTGGTTTGGAGGGTGAGGAGGCGTTGCTGGAGGAGTTCGGCTTCCTGCTGCTTTTTGCGGAGGAGTTCTTCGGCCTGAAGAGATTGGGCCTGCATAGCGGCCAATTGTTGTTGATTCGCTTTCGCATTTTTTTCAGCATTGGCAAGAGCCAGTTGGAGTGCGTCCCGTTGAGCCTGAAGGGACTGTGCTTCATTACGTAGAAGGGCAAGGCGGCGGGAAAGCTCATTCTGGGCTTGCGTGAGCGCATCCAATTGTTGACGGAGCTGGTGGCGTTCGGTATCCCAGGCTGCTTTGCGATCCTCGTACTCAGAGACAAGCAGGGAGTATCGCCGCTGGAGGTTGGTCAGGTCCGTCAATGCGTTACGATTGGCGTCCGCAGCATCACTGGCCATGCGGCTGTTGATAAGAAACAACAACGTGACGCAACCTAAGGCACAGCAAAAAACATCGAGCATCCACATGCTGACCAGAGTAGGAACCTTGTGTCGGATACGCATGGATAAGTCCCCGATACTGTTGTGCTGTGAGGTTATTTTGCTCGTGCTGTACTCGAATCAGGCGTTACCGTGGGGAGATTGGTGGGATTCCGCGGTCTGAGTAGGAATGAATTGTCTCGTTGTGCGGCTGGTGGAGCCAAAGCCCGAGAGATGACCGTTGGCCGGCAGGGGTATGGTGCCCACCAGTAAGATGGGGTTTTCCGTAGGGGGCCATTGGGCCGTGAGTGTGGCAGCAGCTTGAGCAATTGCCGAAGAAGAAAGGACTTCGATTCGAGTGCCCGGTGATTTATTCCACTGAAGTTGGCGATTGAGTCCCGGTAAGCGTGACGCCCGTGTGGTCAGCCACAATGCTCGCGGGGGAGAGACATTGTGTGTGTTTTGCAGCATCTGGCGGATGGCTTGTTCGGCAGCCTGACTGAGGTCCGCACAATATGTTTCCAGCTCTTCGGGATCCACGTGTAGCTCCTGATACCATGCGTCGGTTTGTAGTAACAAGCGTATGCTCTGGGCGGCGTAGCATTGTTCCATGGCAAGGGGAAGTTGCTCGAAAAGCCGCTGTTCCACTTCCGGCCAGTCCCGAGGATCCCGACGACAGAGTCGGATGCAGTGATCGGCGACAGCGTCGAGCAAGCGGTTGTACCAGGCGGTCAGGCCTAAGCGCGGCCAGGCACAGAAACTTAGGATGCGGGCCGTGTCGTTGCTGATTCCCACCAAAGCCGCCGACAGGGCATAGGTATCCACATCGATAATTCCTACCGTGAGCGGATTCTGCCGTAGTCCGGGCAAGGAGGGATAAGCCTGGACCAGAGCCCCAGACGCATTCTGTGTTGAGGCGGGTGAGGGAGGGGTCTGAAGTGCTGCTGCAAAGGCGGTTGCTACACCGAGAGGACCAAACAGGACCGCGCGAAGAGTGCAGTTGGCTCGACGGAATAAGGTGGCCAGCCTTTGGACCTGCTCGGAGGACAGATACACGGGGACAGCTACGGCCAGAGGAGCCGCTTGAGCGTCCCAGATGGGCTGGAGATGCTTCAGGATGGCTTCCAGAGCACTTTCCGCTGTGAACGAGTGGCGTCCGAACTGCCAGCGTTGCGTGTGACCTAAAAGGGGCAGAAAGTTATCACAGATGGCATGGGGCATCGTGCGGGATACAGACCAGGCTGCCTGACCGTGCAGCAGACGACGTTGATGCAATGCCAGGCACAGGGGCATTTCCTCCGCCGGTGGCTGAAGCGGGATGGGCCGCAACCCTTCAGCCCCCCAACTCACGGCCCGAATGATACTGGAATTGAGTTCCACACCAATGATCCGTGTCGGATCGATCCGGCGTGTTGCTCGTCGTCCCCAGAACATGATCCTTCTCCAACCGTCTGCGGCGATGCTTCAGGTTACCTTCACCATAGCACCTAGATGTCACCGCTGATGATGTTCTTCTTTTCCGAACACGGAGTGGGATCAACTCTACAGGGCGGGAGGACCGCTGGGGTCGTATAAGCGGAGTAGTAGATGTTCCTGACAGTATTCTTGAGCATCCACGACCAGAGTCTCCTCGGCACGTTGCACGAAATGAAGCAAGAACATCAAACCGAGACTTAGTACAAGAGCAATGAGGGTGCAGTCAAAAGCTATTTTCAGTTGGTCCTTAGCTTGAGCTATGAAATCTTCAATGGCAGGGGCCTCGGCTCCGAAAGCACCTCCCAAACCACGTACAGTGCCCACGAACCCTACAGCTGGTATGGCCCAGGCAAGATAGTGCACCGTGGCCATAGTGGCAGAGAGACGGGACATCTCCACGTCGGCTTGATTCTGCACCACTTCGACCACGTCCGAGGCGGAGCGTGTAACAGCGTACTTCCCCAGACCCAGGCGGATCAGATTGGCGAGAATGTAGGGTCGGCGACCCGTGAGTTGGTCCAATTTGCGTAAAAGAGGCCGGGCATCCTCAGGCAGGATACGAGCGCCTGCTTCCGTCGGCAGAAGATTCAGGCTGAAGGCTTTCCGCTGGCGCAAAACCTCCCAGTAACGCATCAGAAGAATCAATCCTGCCCACAGAAAACACACATAACAGACCACCTGCTCTGGGCCAAGCAACAGGTGGGTCAAACGTTGCGGTGTCCATTTACGTGCCAACTCCTCCCGGCTTTCCAGACCCCCGAAAAGGTCCCACAAAGGGACCACGATACCACCAACCGTGACTATGGCTAGAATCAGCAGGAGCCACTCCCGGGTCGGGCGATAGGACGATACCGGTTTCATACAGAATAACCTCCTGTCGCATATTCGCCGTGACGCTATTGTCCAACGAACTCATCCCGCCCGCAAGATATGTTTTCCTGGGTTACAACTTTTTCACAAATCAACAGGAAAAATGTCCATATACTGTGAGTTGTCAAGGCGGTGGTAGCAGTCAGCTTGAATTCGATATACACCTGCAGCATTACGACTTATATTGTGGGAACTGGGAAGTGCTGAACCGGGGGAGGGAAAAATTCACCATGCGCATCCTTGTCCTGTGCTGTTGTGGAGGATTGTTGTTGGGCTTTCCAGGTAATCCAAGTGCCGGGTTGATGACCGAGAGCTTTGCATGGGCCGGGAGCTCTCTGGAAATGGCCGATGCATTTCCCCGCTTTTGCGTGCAAGAGTTTGATACACGCTTGAAAATCGGTTATGCAGTGGTGACCACGGACGTCAACGGGGATGGCAAAATCGACATAGTCGTGGTGGATCAACATGAGGTGGTCTGGTACGAGAACCCGACCTGGAAGAAATGGGTCATCATCCGTGGCAAGACCCGACCAGACAATGTCTGTATCACGGCATTGGATATCGATGGTGATCGGCTCCCGGAATTCGTATTGGGAGCAGGCTGGCGACCCACTGATACGGTGACTCCCGGCCAATTGTACTGGCTTCGACGAGGAAAATCCCTAAGCGAAGAGTGGCAAGCGTACGAGCTTCCTTGTGAGGAACCTACCGTCCACCGCGTACGTGCCTTTGACATCAGCGGGGATGGTAGGCCGGAGATTGTCCATGTCCCCTTGCATGGTCGTGGCAATACCGCCCGGGGTAATTGGACGAATGGACGACCGGTCCGCGTGATCGCCCTGCATGTCCCCCATCACGACCCGACAAGGAAAGAGAACTGGAAAGTGGAAGTGCTTTCGGAGGAATTGTACGTCACCCACAACTTCTGGCCGGCCTTTCGCGATCGGGACGGGTCGCCGTTTCGATTCCCTGGTATCCTCGTTGCCAGCTATGAAGGGGTACACGTCATCGAACGTGTGGGAAACCGGTGGCAAACCCGACTGGTCGGTGTGGGCAACCAGGAGCGTGCCCATGCCAGTCGAGGGGCCAGCGAAGTGAAAAGCGGTTGGGTCGGGATCCCCATCATTTCTACCATCGAACCGTGGCATGGGCATGAAGTGGTCGTTTACCTTCCTCCCAAGGCTGGACAGGACCTCTGGCAACGCCAGGTCATCGACCGTGAGTTGCGGTGGGGGCACGCGGTCTGGTTTGCCGATTTGGATCAGGATGGCAAGGATGAATTGATTGTCGGTGTTCGCGACGATCCGGATCCGCAGGCAGGGGACCGCCACACCCTTCGGCGTGGTATCCGAGTGTATCGCTGTGTGGATGCCAGTGGTACGAAATGGGAACGACACATCCTGGAAAACGGTGGGGTGGCGGTGGAAGACCTCTGTGCGGCTGACCTCGACGCCGATGGCCGTGTGGACATCATCGCGGTCGGCCGCCAAACGGGTAACGCCCGTATCTACTGGAATCGTGGACGATAACGGTAGTTCTTCCCGGATTCCTGTTGTATGGCCGATCTTCACGGACGCCGGTCCTATTGTCACTTTCTCGCTCATTCCGCTCCCACCGTGTCAGGTGGGAGTGGGTCGCACCGTATTTTTTCCTCCGGTTTCTGCACGGCGTGCCCTTGTTGTCGAAAAGATGCTGGGCCATAAAGATGCTGGCCGTGCAAAGAGCCACGGGGTGAGCTAATACGGAACCATTCGGACTCGAAACGCTAAACTTTAGACCCACAAAAATTGAACAACAGGCAGACGCTCCGGGAATCGTCGGGATGCTCGGGGGGATGAGGGGCTTTGTCGGTAATCCACGTAGGATTCAATCAATCCATGCCATCGTGAAAGCCGATACTATCGGCAAGATTGTGGCGGAGAAGAACTCAGCCAAAGACGGTGAGGAACGTCGAGATGGCGCGGAAGCAGCGTGGATTGTCCGGCTGGCGGACAGTATTGCTCGGTTTGAGTTGGCCAGCTGGGGTTTTGGCCCAACCATGGGTAGAGCCAGGGACATTGCCGGTTGCTCCCTCGCCGCACAGGTTCGCCTCAGCACAAGGCCAGGTTCAGGTCCACGAATCCGCTGTTCCGTGGCGGCCAACTCAAAAAACCGTCGCCGATGTGGAAATTTTGCATGGGAATCAACGGGTCTGGCCACCCCCGACGCCACGTCCCTTGCCGCTGTTGATTGTTCCCGTTGTTGTTCCTCAAGAGTCCTCGTCTCCCGAGAAGACCGCTCCTCGTACGGATGCCGAGAAGGCCGCCCCTCAGACGTGTAAGGAGGAAGTCAAGCCGGCTGTGGTCGAATCACGCACGATCATTTTAGCATCGCACGCTGGCGTAATCGCTCCGGTAGGAGAACCACTTGCTTCGACCGCTCCGTGGTTATGCTCGTCGGCATCGGCCGTGGCGTCACCCTTTTCGGGAGGCTATTCGGTCCCGTGGACCTTAGCCCCCATTGTTCCATCGTATCCGGCATCAACGCCGCCTGCTCAGCCGCAGGTTATTGTGCTCAAGGATCGTGATAGTGATACCCATACGTCACCGAACTCTTCCATTTCGTCCCTGGACCAGGTCCGAGGTATTACTCTGAGCCATGAGTTGCTCCTGGGTTTGAGCGGGGGAATTGTCGGGTTGGGGGTGGGTGCGTGGGTGTGGCGCCGGCGCAAAGCAGTTCCATCATCCCGTGGGATGCACCCTTTGCCGTATGTCCCCCTGGGTGGAGATGGGGTCTTATTGATGGGGCGCTACAACGCTGGCCCCCGACCGGCGACAGCTGAGAAGTTCGAGATCGGGCCAAGTTATGCAGTCATGCGTGAAGAGAAGAAGAAAATCGAGGCCCAGAATCAACAAGCCCTTGTCGAGTTCATCTTGGGGCAGAACGTCGCCTTGCATGCGGAAGTTTTCGGCTCGGCTACCGATTCGCTCCCCTTGGCGGAAGAGTGTCACGAGGTGGAGTGCCCCTCCGGGCAGACAGAAAAAATATCCGCTATGCCCCTCTCCCAATCGGGGCTGTGAGGCGAGGGGAAATTTTATGCCCTGCCATCGCACGGCTTGCCCCACAGAATGCTGCAGAATGCTGCTTGGCTGGCTTATAAGGGTCGAAGAGTTCCCGTAGTGATCGGAAAACCTGGAACAGGAGGAGATAGCTATGCCGGAAAGTCATCCTCTTTATATCGGGATGGATTTGGGTACGTTCAAGACTTCAGTAGCCAGTTCGGCAGGGTATCGAGATGTCATCCCCACAGCTGTCGGATGGCCCAAGGATCATATCGCCCGCACCATGCTTGGTCGGGACGTGGTATTCGGACAGGACCTGACAGAACATCGCCTGGCACTGGATATCATCCGCCCCTTTGAGAAAGGAATGCTCAAATATGGCGATCCCGATGCTTGTGGACTGAACGAGAAACAAATGGAAAAGTACGCCCTGGCGACTCGATTGATCATTGAGTACGCCGTGCAGCTTGTTCATCCTGAGCCGCAAGATACCGCTCGGCCCGTTTATGGTGTCCTTGGGGTTCCCGCGCGAGCCAGTGTGAAAAATAAGCAGTTCATCCTGGAAGCGGCTGGTCATGTTTTTGATGCGGTGGCGGTCGTTTCCGAGCCATTTTCGATTGCCTATGGCATGAATCGTTTGACAGATGCCCTTGTTGTGGACATCGGCGCTGGCACCATCGATATCTGCCCGATCTATGGCGTCTATCCTGCGGATGAAGAGCAGATCACCATCGGGTTGGGTGGAGATACGGTGGATGAAGAGTTCGAGAAGCGTCTGAAAGCTAAGTATCCGCGGGTGCAAATATCCCGGAACATGGTGCGGGAGATCAAGGAGAAGTTCGGTTTCGTCAACGCTGTGGGAGAACAAGCTCTGGTCAACCTTCCTGTCGATGGTAAACCCACACCTCATGATGTGACGGAACCCCTCAAAGCCGCGTGTCAGGTTCTCGTGGGCCCGATCGTGGATGCCATTCGCAAGTTGATCGCTCGTTTTGATCCCGAGTTTCAGGACAAGTTACGGCAGAACATCATCTTGGGAGGAGGCGGCAGCCAGTTGAAGGGCTTGGACCGCGTCATTGAACAAGCGCTGGCCGAATATGGAGGGGCCAAAGTGACCCGGGTGACAGATGCTACTTACGCCGGCGCCGTGGGAGCATTGAAACTTGCCATGGCCATGCCACCGCAGGGTTGGACCGCCCTAAACACCAAAAAAGGGAAAAACCGTGCACGAGGGGAGGCCAAACAGGCAGCTTGATATAATTGTACCGTTGACTAGTAAAACGTTCGGGGAACGTTACAGTCGGCTTGCTCCGGAGACTTTTTCTCCGGAGTTTTCGTTTTTCTGAACAGCAATACTGCGAGACCAGTTCACTCCCGGGTAGGAACAGGCACTTCTTATCCAGCCCATTCAACGGCCAGACGTTTCGATACGATTATGGAGAACGTCCGATCGACCTCTCCAAGGAACATGGGAGATGATCAGCGGGTAGCTGGAGAAGGACCGAGTCCCACATGCAGTATCGCCCTATGGACCGACGGAGAGTTTCTACAATGCCGGAGGAAAGATAGAGAATAGCACCCGCCGCATATCAGGGAAGGGCGCTGCAGGTACTAGGAGAGCAGTCGATGCTACTTGTCTCAGTGTCAGGGGTCCGCGGCATTGTCGGTGAAAGTTTGACTGCCGAAGTGGCAGCACGTTATGCGAGTGCCTTTGCCAGTGTACGCGATGCGTCTCCTATCCTTGTGTCGCGAGACAGCCGACCCAGTGGAGATATGTTACGCCATGCTGTCATAGCAGGAGTCATGGAAACGGGTGCAACGGTTTTGGATGCCGGGATACTCCCCACGCCGACGTGTGGTCTGGCTATTCGGCACTATCGGGCAGCTGGGGGTATTCAAATCACAGCCAGTCATAATCCCGCACCCTGGAACGGCTTGAAGTTGTTCGACGCCGATGGGGCTGTGTTATCCTCCGAGCAGGGTGCTGCCGTGAAGGAGTATTTTGACCGAGGTATGTCTCGGCATGCACCGTGGAATCGGATCGGTCAGGTGCGTGTTCCCCCTGATATCTTGCCGGTTCATATCGAGGCGGTGTTGGATCGGGTTCGTGTGGCGGAAATTGCCAGCCAGAGATGGCACGTCTTTCTCGATGCGAATGGGGGAGCAGGGGGAAACTTAGGACGGCAATTACTGGAACAAATAGGTTGTGAAGTGACACTTCACGGAGGCGAAGCCGACGGTCACTTCCTGCACCCTCCCGAGCCCACCCCGGAACATCTGGCCGAGGTGGCCACCTGGGTCGTCCGCAATCAGGCAATGATCGGCTTCGCTTTGGATCCTGATGCGGACCGCCTGGCTTTGATCGATGAACAGGGACGTTGTCTGAGCGAAGAGCTGACCTTGGCCCTGGCTGTCGAGTATCGCTTACGTGAAGACAAAGGACCCGTGGTGATCAATATGTCTACCTCCCGTCTGATTGAAGAAATTGCTTGCCAACATGGTTGCCCATGTTATCGGTCTGCTGTGGGAGAGGCTCATGTGGTCTCACGTATGCGGGAAGTGCAGGCTGTTATTGGTGGTGAGGGAAACGGGGGAGTCATCGAGCCACGCGTGGGTTGGGTCCGGGATCCCTTCGTCGGTATTGCCTACATCCTGGCTCTGCTGACTGCCGAGCAGAAAACCCTCTCCGAGATGGTGGCACAATGGCCACAGTTCGTCATGCATAAAACCCGTTTACCCATCGCTCGCTCCCGCTTGGAGGAGGCATACCATATCCTCACCCACTACTTCACCCAGGCCCGAGTCGATTCTGTTGACGGATTGCGTTTGGATGCTGAGGAGTGGTGGATTCATCTACGCCCGAGCAATACGGAACCCCTTGTGCGCCTGATCGTAGAAAGTCCGACGGAAAGTCAGACACTCCAACTATGTCAACAAGTGAAAGAGTTGCTGGCTCCATTGATCCACCATAACACTATGTCTGAAGAAGTTGGACCTTAGGATTCGGGACAGCATGGTAATACCCCGAGGCACCAGGCGACAGGGACTCGATAAGGAGTAACCGCGCTCGAAGAGACCTTGAGCGCATGCAGGCATGAAGGAACTGACCTCAACATCCGTACCCGATATTTAGCGTATTGTGATCGACAGGGGTCGTTGAGCATATTGGGGAGACAACAGGATGAAGGTACGTCTGGCAGTCAACGGAGCAGCGGGCCGCATGGGGCAGAGAATTGTTGCCTTGGCTCACCAGGAGTCAGACATGGAAGTGGTAGCCGCCATCGATGCTCCCAACAGTCCTATGCTCGGCCGGGATGCCGGCGAAGTTGCGGGGATTGGGCGAATCGGTGTGCCGATCACTCCGCAGTTGTCATTGTCTGTTCATCCCGACTGCGTCATCGATTTTTCGACCCCTGAAGGAACTAAGGCCATTCTTGCCATCTGTGTCGCCCGCCGGATACCCTTGGTTATCGCGACTACGGGCCACAGTAGCGAACAGAAAGCCGAGATCGAATCCGCCGCCCATGAGACCGCCATCCTGTTTTCCCCCAACATGAGCCTGGTGGTCAACCTGCTGTTCAAGCTTACACGGATTACAGCCGAAGTGCTCCGGGGCAAAGGATTCGACGTGGAGATTATCGAGCGACACCATCGTTTCAAGAAGGATGCCCCCAGCGGTACAGCTCTGCGGTTTGCGGAAATCGTCCGCGAGGTGCAGGGTGGTCGCTTCATTTACGGCCGGGAAGGATTGACCGGTGAACGCTCCGCTGAGGAGATCGGCATCCATGCTATCCGCGGTGGAGACAATGTCGGGGAGCATACCATCATCTTCACCACTTTGGGTGAAACATTGGAATTGGTGCACAAAGGCCACAGCCGGGACAGTTACGCTCGCGGTGCCTTGCTTGCAGCCAAATATCTCGCCAATCGGCCTGCGGGTCGCTACACGATGGATGATGTCCTGGGACTGTCATGAATCTCCGAAGCCATCCTCTGGATGATCAGGACATCATGGACTTGTAATGGCCACCCTAGGGGTCATGCTTCAAATCCGTGGGTCATAATTCCACCAGCTGGAAGTATTCCCGAATCGTTCAGTTCCTGCTTGCTCTTTAGCTGCTGAATCGCCAGGATGTACCTGTCGGGCGGTCTTCCAAGGTGATCCCCAGTTCATGAAGCTGGGTACGAATCTGATCCGCAAGCTGAAATAGTGTCCCTCGCAATGGATGATCCTTGGGTGCAGTTTTAGCATTACTGCGAAGTTGTTCCCGTAATTGAATGAGAAGTTCCAGCAGTTGTGTGGTCAGGCGGTTGTCAGTCGCTGACGGGAGTGTAGTACCCCGGAACGTCAGACCTAGAATGTTCGCTATTTCGCGGACTAGCATAACCCCTTCTTGGAAGGTTTGCTGGAAGGAGGCATCGGCCGTGGTGGGGTCGTCCAAGTGACCGTGATCGGCCACGCGGTTGAGATGATTGACCAGTTCGAAGAGGACGCCTACAGCACCTCCTGTGTTGAAATCATCATCCATGTACTCCCGGAAGCGTTGGAATGCTGTTTGATGTTCCGGAACGGTCAGAGGGTGGGCATCTGTGACGTGTTGGGGAGCCGGAATCTGGTCAAATGGCTTATGAAGAATGCGTTGGACTCGCTCGGCGAAGCGGACGAAGGTATCGTGGGCTTTGCGGGCTTCGATCAATCCTTGAGGAAGGGGAGTGGCGGGATTGTGCCAGTCCCAGATACCCAAATCAATGGGTGTACGGTAATGGGTTTTCAGGATGAAGAAGCGCAGGGCATCCCCGCTAATGTGTTGGAGTGCGTCCTGCACATTGAGGACATTGCCCAACGAGCCGGCCATCTTGGCCTCGTGACCGTCCTTGTCTCGCAGTTTCAACAGTCCGTTGTGCATCCAGATTTTGACAAACTCCCCGCCTGTATGGGACTCGCTTTGGGCCAGTTCGTTTTCATGGTGGGGAAACTGTAAGTCGAGGCCACCTCCGTGGATGTCGATCGGTGCTCCGAGCAACCCCAAGGACATGGCAGAGCATTCGATGTGCCAACCGGGGCGACCCGGGCCAAAGGGGCTGTCGAAGCGTACCTCGGGAGGTTCCTCCGGCCGGGCCGACTTCCATAAGGCAAAGTCACCGGGATTCCGCTTCTTAGGATTGATCTCGAGTCGGGCACCGGCCGCCATTTGCTCCGGATCACGGTGGCACAACTTGCCGTAATCGGGGTCCTGGCTGATGTCGAAGTAAACATCTCCATCGGCTCGGTAGGCGAAGCCTTTGGCTTCCAGATCGAGTATGATCTCGATCATCGCAGGGACGTATTCGGTGGCTCGGGGGAAGTGGTCGATTCCCGTGACGTTCAATGCCTGCAGACACCGGAAGTAATCTTCGGTCATCTCGCGGGCTAGTTGCGAAACAGTAGTACCCAGTTCCCGCGCTCGCTCGATCAACTTGTCGTCCACGTCGGTGATGTTGACCACCCAGCGCACATGGTAGCCCAGCCACGTCAAATACCGCTTCACCGTGTCGAAAATCACTGGGCCCACCATGTGACCGATGTGGCTGGGTTTGTACACGGTTGGGCCACAGACGTACATCGTCACCGTTTCGCCGGGTTGTTTATGGAATGGTTGCTTTGTCCGAGTCAGTGTCGAATACACCTGTAGTACCATGCGTTCCCTCGATCGAAAGGCTTGGTTACCCTGCTGCTGTTGCCGACTCCTGCCAGGAACGTGCCAGCAATACCACGACTTGGGCGGCTATCGCCTCGCCTCGTCCTATGTGGCCGACTTTTTCGCCGGTCTTAGCTTTGATATTCACTCTGTTGGCGGGGATTCCTACCAGTGATGCCAGTTGTTGGCGAATGTGTTCTTTCCACGGTCCCAACTTCGGTTCCTGAGCCAGTATGACGGCATCCACATTTACTAATTCCCAGGTATGTTCTTGTAAACGTTGCAAGGCTGAGGTTACGAAACAACGTGAATCCGCTCCTTGCCAACGGGGATCCGTGTCGGGAAAAGCGTCTCCAATGTCACCCAGCCCGGCCGCTCCCAACAGGGCATCGGTCAACGCATGGAGCAACACATCGGCGTCGGAATGCCCTTCCAATCCCCGTTCATAAGGGATCTCGACTCCCCCCAAGCGTAGAGGGCGACCCGCCACCAGGCGATGCGAGTCGTATCCCAAACCCACCCGATATTCCACCGCAGTCCTCTCCGTTGCCAACCCCAATCTGCCTTACTTTTCTTGTCGGCACAGGCTACTGCATCGCGGTGTTCCTAAACCTCCTCTACCGGCATCACTCGTTCCCTGTTATTTGCGGCAATTGTAGCAATTGAGGACAGTGTAACAACGGGTCCCATACCGTTGCTCCCACATCGATGCTGCTCTTTGCTTTGGAGTGTGGTGAAATCGCATAATAATGCTCTTTCGTTTTGGAGTGTGGTAAAGTCGCATAATAACAAGCCCCTGGGCTTGGGATTGTTTACGAGGCTAGGAACCGAACAAAACTGGGTTGGGCAGAGATGCGAGTCATAGGGAGATGATAGGCTTTCTGCGTCGCTTGTAGAGAGAGGTAGTCATGGGTGGGGTAGCCATAGGAAAGTTGACGATGTTCCCACTGTCGGTCATGGCACAATCCACTGATGATGTTGCGCCTGTTGGATGTTCAGGTATGAAAGCCCGACAGCGAGGAACGGAGGGTAGGTAAGCCGATTCCATCGGCGTCGGTGCGGGAGAGCGACAGGCTTCAGCCTCCTATGGCATGCATCGTCCGCTGGGGTTTGATGAAGTTGGGGGAATGGATTTGATGCCCTTCCCATTTGCTCCAAACGACCTGACGTACTACTTGTTGCAGGTAATGGGGGTCGAACGGTTGGGATCGGAGCATGGATTTCACATCGGTCTCTTCGAGGGCGAACAAGCAATAACGCAGTTTCCCCTCTGCCGTCAAACGGAGGCGATTGCAGCTCTGGCAGAAGGGGCGTGTGATGGTGGCGATGACGCCCACCCGTCCCCGGCCATCGATATACTCGTACTCTTGGGCAGGAGATGAGGGATCATAGTCGATCGATCGTAGGGGGGCGACATCATCGGTGATCCATTGCAGGCATTCAGCGGCGGGAACCACCTTGCTTTGCTCCCACTCCTCGGCCCCGATCGGCATGTACTCGATGATGCGTAGTTCCAGCCCCCACTCGCGGCAAAAGCGGGCTAAGGGAACGAGGTCCTGTTCTGCGAAACCCCGGATGGCCACCATATTGATTTTGATGGGGCGGAATCCGACCTTACGAGCCACTTCGATGCCGGTGAGCACTTTGTCCAAGCCATCCCGTCGGGTCAATTGACGGAAGTGCAGGGGATCGAGAGTATCCAGAGAGATGTTCAAGCGTCGCAGGCCAGCATCGTAGAGCTGTTGGGCCTGCTCGGCCAACAGCAAACCGTTGGTGGTCAAGCTGATATCCCGCAATCCTGGAAGCGCAGTCAGCATGCGTATGAGCTTGTGGAGTTCTTTACGGAGCAACGGTTCTCCACCGGTCAGGCGTACTTTATCAATTCCCAGCGGCACGACCGTTTCGACGAAGCGGGTGATTTCCTCGAAGCTGAGGAGTTCCCGGCGCGGTAGAAACACCACTTCTTCCGGCATGCAGTAAGTGCAGCGGAGGTTGCAGCGGTCGGTAACTGAGATGCGCAGGTTATTGTGACGGCGGCCATAGCGGTCGATCAGCATGCCATCCCCAGCGGAATCCAGCCGGCCAGATTCGCTGTCCGAGTTCCAAGGGATGATTTCGTCTGCCAGAGGTAGCCTGTGCCGTGTCACGGTGTCTCTCGTTGGTCCAAAAGTTCCGGAGTGAGCTCCGGATTTCCCGTTATACGATCCATCAGGTTCTTGGAAGTGTATCCACACTGATCAGGATGAACCCAATGGGTATTCCCTTCAGGACGGATCTCTTTCTTCCAGATGGGCACATGGGCTTTGATCTCCTCGATGATAAAGCGGCAGGCGGCGAATGCCTCGGCTCGATGCGGTGTGCTGACCGCTACGGCCACGCTAATCTCCGCAACATCCAGTACGCCCAGGCGATGGACCACGGCTACTCTGGCACCTGGCCATTGCTCTTGGGTACGGTAAACGATTTCGCGCAGCTTCTTTTCTGCCATGGGCTCGTAAGCCTCATATTCCAGGCGAAGGGTCCGCTCTTCTCCCGTCAAGTCTCGCACAGTACCCAGGAAGAGCACCACGGCACCATGATGGGGGGCGCGGACGGCCTGAGTGATGGTGCTGTAATCGATCGCTTCTCGTGTGAGCAAGACCATGGTGATTGAGAACCCTAATGATTGCCAGCCCCTAATTCAGTTCATTGGAACCGGAAAACTTCCGGATATCTGCTGTCCTTGGATTCGCAAAATGCAACTGAATCCGTTTCTTTTAGCTTCCTGGAAACACCTTCGTTCGTCAACTGTATCGGGCGTAATCTGGTGTGCTCCCATAATCATGAGAATGGGATGGCGTTGAGGGGTGGATGTTTCATTTCCGACGGAAGTTTGTGTAAATGTTTCCTGCAGAACCAAACGGCAGCACTACTGCTGGCGGTTACCCTCCACTGACAGGAGGGATAAGAGCCACTTCATCACCGGGCATGAGCGGGCGTTGTGCGGAAGCGTACTCTTGGTTGATAGCGATGGCGCTACGTTTGAGGATTGATCGCAGATTCGGCCAGCGTTGAGACAATTCTTGGATCAGATCGCTTACTGTGCTCCCAGCGGGGAGTTCCAGCGCTATATGATCCATTCCAACCATTTCCCGAAAGATGGCGAAGAGGCGTACATGAATAGTCACTTGAGACATACCCCTATTTTAGGGCCTGTTATCGGTGTGTCGCTAGAGAGCCCACCGGGTCAGGCGGACACCTGTTATCCGCCTGTCACCAGAGAGTCCGTCGGACCACGCGGAGATACTCTTCCGGACCTGCAGGCAACGGTTGGAAAAAGTGAATCCTATAGAGAACACGACGTTGTGAGGGCGTTTTTTCACCACGTGTCTTGGTGCTTTCCAGGAGAGTCTCGACTGTGCCAACCTGGTTGTACAGGGATAGATCCATCCGGCGGGCGAGCACATAAGCCGGGGATGGGGGTGCGTCCGAGGTTTGGCTCTTTTGCGCCGCTTGCCAAGGGTCGCGAATCAACGTGCCAGGGCGTTGCATATGGTACAATACCCAGAAGGTTTCCAGAGGTGCGGTCCAGTCGTATTGCACGAGCACAGGAGCATCTTCCGGGATAAGCTTTTGTACTTGTTGAAGGAAAAGCAAGTCGTCTCGATAGTCATCCAGATAGGTGGCCTGATACGGTATCCAGAGGCAATACCCGGCCAGGAGTGGTATAAGGATTTCTGCAAAAGCTCGCACCGGAGAGCGTTGTTGACAAGCGTGTAGAGCCATCCATGTAGCCGAACTGCTGAATAGGATAGCCCCCAGGACTGTTGACCATCCGCCTGGGATTTTAGTGTGCCAAAGAATCCCCGCCAGACCCACAAGGAGTGCAATTGCAGCAGCACCAATCGCGGAACTGTGGGGGACGCGGCGAAGGTGTTGTTGCAGCCAATTCCCAAGAGGTGCTAGTCCGATTGCTGATAGAACAGCCCAGCTGCCCAAGCAATGCAACAGATAATGATGGTGCTTACCATCGGCCAACGACAGGAGCAAAGGGGAGGAAAGTGCCCAGCACACTATGAATCGTTCGGGACCCGCTCGTTGCCAGGCCGCACGTGCAGAGACGACGAGTCCCACCATCGCCGGGAGCGTCCAAGGCAGCAAGACATAGGGGAGCTGTACGGCGTAATACCACCACGGTTCCTGTAGGTACCCCCGATGCAATCGACCCAGATAATGCTCCTGCCAGAGCTGAATGATTTCAGGATGTTGACCGATGACCGCCAGGGGCCAGGCAAGGGCTGCTACCACGGCCATCAGCCAGCCCCAACACCAGAGATACGGACGTAGCGGCTGGATCGAACGTTCCTGCACGACCTTGCTGAAGAGATACACCGCGATCGGAGCGGTAGCCATGACCGTTCCGAAGAGCAGGCCTTTCGCCCAGTTGGTGGCGCCGAGCAGAAGGAAAAAGCCCACCATGGACCAGCTACGCCAACCAAACCATGACAGATTTGCAGGAGTCGGAGCTGCACGGGAAGATCCGAGCTGGGGAAACTCTTGAAACACAAACACGGCGAGCACCGCTGTGACAATCAAGCAGAGAAAAATATCAGCTTCGGGATTGATCGCATAAGAGTAGAATTCATGCATCGTGGCCAGGATCAGTCCTGTCATCAACGCTGGACCGCTACCGAATAGCCTCTTGGCTATTCCTGCGGTTAACACAAGGATCGGAAGGGCAGCCAGAACTGCTGCCAGGCGAGCGATAGAATCTGAAGCCTGCACTCCGGATATGGTATAGACCACGCGGATCCACCACATCGGCGGTGGTGGTCTTTCTAACCACACATCCCCTCCTACGGTGGGAATGAGCCATCGACCACTGTTGAGCATTTCCCGACTGGTTTGGGGTTGCACCGATTCATGCCCGGTGAGCGTTCGTCCCCAGAGGACTGGCATCAGGTATAATCCGCCGGCAATGCTTAGGATGAGTGCTGCGATCTTCGCGAACGTGAACTTAGTTTGCATCTGCTCCTTCCTAATCGACTCGTTCGTGAAGCTCGTACTCACGAACCTGGGAGGGTATCAAAAATCCATCGACCCGCTTGTAACCAACCTCTGGCTGCGAGAGCAAGGGAAATTGCTTGAGACCGACCACCGAGGGCGAATGCCGTGTCCTCAACCCAGGAATCGAGGGGATGAACATCCATTTCCCGCGATGTTGCCGGTGTGGGTCATCGCATTGAGCCTGAGGGTGGCCGTGGGTATTTCCAATGTACGAAACAGGCGGGTTACACCGGGTTGGAGCATCTTGGTGAACGCTGGTCTGCCAGCGTTCGAACCCGATCTGGTGTCAGACCTGCAAATCAACGCAAACTCCCGCTCGGAGATCAATCAGTAGATCAGACCACCAGTCGGGCCCATTCAGGATCGGGCAACAGGTGGGCCAACTCGCAGCAGCTGTTGTGTTTCCTACCGTGAATATCGCAATATGAGTTGCAATCACTTTTTATCCTGCGGGAGGTTGCTATTCATGGGGAGGGGAGGGGATGGAACCTGTAACCCTGCGGCCTCGATCAGTCGTTTGGTCCCTTCCGAAAACTCTTCTGGGCTTGGCGGCCCTTTCAGGAGCAACTGCGGTTTCGCTTGTTCTTTGAGTTCTCCAAAGAATTTGGGAATTTCGGCATTCAATTTCTTATCAAAAATGTCTTTTTCGAGTTCCTCTCGGACTTGCTCTAGTTTGACATTTGAGTCTGGTGGTATGATCTTCACGCATTTAATGCACATAATACCGGCAGGCGTCTGGAAGAGCTGACTGATTTCTCCCTCTTTGAGACTAAAGAGCATTTTTTCCACGGCATCGCTTTTGCCTTCACTGTCCACCCAGGCGAAACGTCCGATTGGGGCTACCAATCCACAGGCTGCAGCGAGATTCGGGTCCGCTTGCATGCGGGCGATTCGGTCAAAATCTTCGTCGCTGCGGCGTGCTTCATCCCATTGTTTCTGAGCCACCTTTAGTTCTCCGGGTCGCCAGAGGATAATCTTGGCCTGACGGCGTTCACCATATTTATTCTCAAATGCGCGGCGTAAGTCTTCCTCACTGACTTTGATGCGATCTCGGCACATCTTTGTCAACAAAAGTCTGGGCTTGATTACGTCTTCTGTCCACTCGTAAAGTGTTTTGCCATAGTGAGGAAGGACTTTATTGATGAAATCCTCTTTACTGATACCCAGAGTCCGCAGATTTTCGTTAAGGGCAGCCTGAACTTCTTCGGGTGTCACTGCGAAATTGCGTCGTGCCGCCTCGATTTCGATAATGCGTTTGTTGACCAACAATTCCAGCTTTTGATAACCCCCACGGGCAATGAGAAATTCGCCAAGTTCTTCACGTGTGATTGGTATGCCGTTATATATGTAGGCTACCACCTGTCTGCTACTACTAATATTTCCGCTACTTGGGGTTTGAGCAAGTAGAGTCATGCTAGTACTTGCAACATGACCTAAATAATAACCGCACCCCAAGGCCAGAAATATGATGATACCCCAGCGATAGGGCCGATGACCTCTCTGCCCAAATCTGGGAGATGTTCGGCTTGCGTCCTTTGATAGATTCTGGATGGCTTTCTTCATTTTGCTACCCCTGTTAAGAACGATGGGCTACGTGTAGCCATTCCAATCGATTCTGAGGTGTCATAGGCTATACCGTGTTTCTCAGACCAAGCAAGAGCAGTTGCACTCTCCTCCGCCAGGCTGGCAGAGGAACGTGGGGTGTGATCATGGGGCGACATGGGATAGATACGGGATGACTAAGAATTTTTCTGAAAATACACATCAAATACAATCAGCAGAAATTATAGAAGTGTTTATTGATTTCGAGTTTGTATCTGATTTTCACGAATAAGTAAAAGGTGTTTGAGTTTTTGCCCCCAGCGGTAGCCCCCCAGGGAGCCGTCGGAGCGGATGACCCGGTGACAAGGAACTAACAATGCCAGTGAATTGGCGGCACAGGCCTGAGCGACGGCCCGCGTGGCATGGGGTCGGCCGATCCTCCACGCGACTTCTGCATAAGTGCATACATGGCCTCGGGGAATGGACCGTAGCACTCCCCAAACCTGCTGCTGGAAGTCGCTTCCCCGCAGATCAAGAGGTAGGGGATATTCGCCCTCCATGGTGTTGAGCCATTCCTTGAGAGCTTCCGAATGGTTTCTCAGACCCCACGGGTCTTTTTCCCAACTGATTGATTGCCATTTCCGGGGATAATTTCGCAGAAATTCCTCCGGTTGTCGAGCAAAAGAAAGCACGGCCAGTCCATGGTCCGAGGCGGCCAACAGTAAGGTGCCTAAATCCCATTCGAATGTTGCATAACGTAATCGGGGCGGCAAAGTTCCGTTGGTGCGATCATGTGATGATAACCGGTGATGTTCCATCCTGTGCGTCTTTTAGGGTTGCTTCGAATTATCCTGGCGTGGAGGTGGATTGATCAGAGGGGGCGGCCCGATGCGGACGGGTGTGGTGTACTTGGACGCTTTGTCTCGTATACAGATAATGGTACCACCCCTGGTGGCCAGAAAAATGCGGTCCGAAACCGTATTCGTGATAACTAGACCGTAATCACGAACATCCAGCACGCCTAAGGGGCGCGAACGTTTATTCGCGGAATCTGTCGGCCGACCAGCATCAAAGACCAACAGTTGGCCCGTTCGATCACGAGTGTAAACGAATTCCTCATTAGCAGCACACACGGTGTCTATTTCTGCATCAGATTGCCAGAGAAGTTGTCCAGTGAGCCGATCCAAACAGATGACACCCGTCTCGTCTCCTGAAACGTAGACGTATTTCGTGGTGATGAAGGGAGAGTGGTTGTTGCGACCCGGAATCGGGGTTCGCCATAACAAATCAACGCCACTATCTCGACCGCCTGATTGACCACGAACTGCCAAAAGGGCGTTGGCAGTCGGTATGTAAACGGTTTCTTCAGCTATAACTGGGGCAGCTGTGATGTTGTCGGTGAACTTATCGATCAATTCCAGAGCTCGATCCACCTTATTGAAGGCGTAGGCGTAGCGGGGTGAAAGGAAGACCCAGACGCGGCTTCGGGTCAGAACAGGCGGATACTCGATGCGACCTCCAAATCCATATTCCCAGCGTACCTGAGGTTTGATCGGCTGAGGCCTCAGGTCCGTCAATGCCAAGGCCGCGGCAACCGAGGGCGGTATGGTACCGATCGATGGCGTGCTCTGGATATATTTGCTGGATTCTGTGCGGAGATGGTAGGGTTGACGTAGTGAAGGTAGGACATTCAACGAAGGAGTATAATTCTCATTCGTAAGTGTGTATGGTGGCGTAATGCGAGGTAATGGGGAGAGTGACGGAGTACGACTGCCGGTATAGCCCCCCGTGGGTTCGGCATGACCAATTTGCTGGGGCTTAAGCAGAGGGATTTGCTCAGCAGCAGAGGTGGTGGAGCGCGAAGCCGGGAGGTAGCGTTTCATAACTTCGTCCAAAGGTGGGACACCAACTTCTTTGGTCGATGGACGCGAGGGATCCACCGCCCCACCACCTTGTTGTGCGGATACAGTAATGGGATTGAGTAGATTATACACCGTGATGCGGTGGGCCGCGCTATTACCACTACGCATTCCCAACACGCAGTATACTCCTGTGTTATCAGCAGCCAATCCTGCAGTCGGACCGCTGCCCAGATCCAACTCAAACTCCGCGTTTCCTGTATATCGTTGGAATGCATAGAGTTTGGTAACATGGGTAACGAATACCAACTGATCATTCACTGCAGCAGGCAGCATCACGGAGTAATTGCCATTCCCGAGTCGCTTCTGCCATTGAATCTGACCGGTACGCGTATCAATCGCGAAGAACTGACCTGTCCGGGTCTGGATGAAAAGTTGATCGTCCAAGGTTTGGGCCTGCATAATTGAGTCGCGGTTGACTTCTATCGGCAGTTGCAGAGACCACAATAGTCGCAAATTCAGGCGATCCAGAGATGAAGCGGGCGGTAGGCCTGTAGTGTTTATTCCGCCAGATTGACCACGGATTCCTCCTGAAAGCGCAACTGTTGCGATGGTTCCAACCACTAGACTGAGCAGACGCACGATTCGCTGCATTTTTACCACCTCATCGTAACCCTAAGCGTCTCATGACGCAGATCCAAATTTAGAGTGATTTCTATCGTCCTGGCCGTTGCTGATGTCGTGACGAAAGAAAGTTCTTGACTTCGTTTTGCTTACCCTCCCGGGGTGCGAAAGGACAACTTTAGCATACTGCAATAGATCGGTTCGAGGAATCGCTTTTGTTTCCAAGGGTGTAGCTAAGGGGAGTCACCGTGGCGAGAACAACGCTCGTAACGGGAATGACGATTCCTCCTGTCCCGAGTGCTTGAAAAGTCCAGACTGCTGAAAAGAAATCGTGTCAGTTCGGTGTGGATTCCCGCTGTATGGGGCGATAATCGCACTAGGATTAATCCTTACTCAAGAAAAGCTTGAACGGTCCCTTGCGACATCATTTGCATCCATTGGGTGGTCCGTGGGGGATGAATGGTTACGAGAAGTGCCCCATCCTGTACGCCTGCGCAGACGCCACCAACTGATCCCGGTGAGGGCTAAAAGACCACCAACACCCAAAATCAGACCTAAAATATGGTTCGGTCTCCAGTTCCGATATTCCCGCGGGACATTTTCCACGACAAAGGTTACACTGGTGCGGTGACCGGTTGACATCACTTCGGCCCGATATGTCCCAGCAACCGGGAGGGAAAAGGTGCATATGCCACGCTCATTGGTTGTTCCCTCATAAAGAATCTGCTCATTATGGGAATCGTAGATCACAACTTTGGCATTAGAAGCGGGAGTATCGTCGTCATACCCTGCTTCGACGATCAGGGCATTTTCTGTCACCCGCACAATAGCCTCCAAGGCATGGGCGCTGACCGGAGACGGTGACAACAACATAGCGATGCAGGCAAGAAGCTTGAGGTAACTTCGGGAATAAATCTTGCGTGGCATATCTGTCGATTCCTCGTATGACGAATTCCTTGTTTATTATACGAGAAGACTGCCTCTGCAGTCGTGAAATGCATCGATAGGAAGGAGCTTGCTCTTCCGATTCCATAGGAATCGTCGCGCATGAATGTTTATCTTTACATTTCAACAAGTATTCAACTACCACTCGATCAATTTAGATATGTGATAATATAATGTCTCATAGGATCGGCGTGAGACTTCGAGCACTTCCTGATGGTGAGGTGTAGAGCCTTGTATGCCCGCAGCATAGTTGGTAATGCAGCTCAGAGCGGCAACTTCCAGTCCAAGACGCCAGGCCTCTTCGGATTCCCAAGCTGTGGACATGCCTACCATATGGGCATGACAGCGGGCCAAAGCCTGGACTTCGGCCGGCGTTTCGTAACTTGGACCAGAGACAGCGACGTAAAGACCCTGAGGAAGCTCGGACAAGCGTTGCAGCAACCGATGTGTATAAGGTCGTTCATTAGGTGTATTATAAATCAATTGTTTCCATGATTTATTTCCAACTAATATATAATGAGCTTTGATCACCGTGATATTACCAGGTTTCAATTCAGGCGTAAGACTGCCTGCGGCATTGGTGAGCACGATCCTTGGGACGTTCCAATGTGCCGCCAGATGGACCAAGGCGTTGGTTTGTTGAAAAGAATATCCCTCATAGTAGTGCAATCTCCCAAAGAATAAGAGTACTGGTGTGCGGTTCCAGAGTCCCAACGACAGGAAATGGGCGTGTCCCGAGATTGAACTTTTTCGTATTGAGAAAATCTGATCGTAGGGCCACCTCTTCCACTCAATATATCCGGGAGGCGGATGTCCCAGACCAGATCCCAAAACAATAGCAAGGCGAGGTTGAGGCAGTCCCTCCAGGAGTCGCGAGACAGGGGAACCGGAAGCGGTGTTCATGGTCGATCCCAGAGGCCGGAGTCGGGAAGAGACAATTCTGGGTCAGATGTCCAGTTTGACAGAGCTTCCCGGGTGCGAACCATCCAACCCAGAATCTGAGCACAGGCTTCGACCCCTAAACGTCCTGAGTTGAGGACAGCGTCATAAAGAGTGGGGTCCGTAGCTTCCTGGCCGAATATTTGCAGGAGGAATCGCAAACGACGATGATCTCGGGCGCGGACTTCTTCCTGGGCCTGCTGCTGAGTGAGGCGGAGAAGTTGGGCCAGCCAGGCGACCCGGTCAGGAAATGGGGCTACGATCCGAACATGGATTGTACTCTCGGGAGGCAACAGAAAACCTGCCCCGCGACCCACAATGATGGCATCTCCCCGGGCCGCGATGACAAGGAGGAGATCGACCAGGATACCGGTGTCCTCCGTTGGCCAACGCTTTTCGCCGAATTGCTGCCGTTGCCAGGCGAGCCATTCCCGGCCGGTAGGGAGTAGCTCGGCCTCCAGTTGCTCGCGGGCAGCGTCGTGTTGCAGCAGATAATCGATACTGTCTTGGGCAAAGACTTGCCAGCCGAGCAGGTCACCTACCTTGCGTGCAATGGTTCCACCCCGCGCCCCCGCTTCACGACTGATACACAAAGTCAAACCGGCGGGCATTGGCTTTCTCTCGGGAGAAAGCTTGTCCCCCGAATATCCGTGAAGCGGTGAATGACCTGAAGAATCCATAGAATGCATCGATACTTCCTTAGTGGTATGTTGCTGTAACCTCGGGGTGTGATGTAGTTCCCAATCAATGAACCTGTCTAGGTGATTTCTTTCCGTTCATACTTTCCGAACAACCACGCTCCCAGGAGGGTCAGGATGAGCGTGGCTGATAGCAAGAAACTCATCGCGGTTTCCCACGAGGCGACCTCGGATAACAAAAGTAATTGCACCGGGTTCCTATCCGCTTGAGCTACATTATACAAGAGGCTACGAATATGGAACGTCAAGCTCAATAGCTTGATACTACCGGGCAAACCACCTGTAAGTGTTTCATAGAAAAATACATAGACTAATCCCACAACAATAGGCTTATGAAAAAATATATGAATAAAATGGAATAATGATGTGAATGATAATATGCCAAGTGCCAGAAAAGGTGTATATAAGAAGAATGATTTTTGTCCATATGACCCACCGGCAATAGCTAACGCTGCCAGTGTGCCGATATTTAGAATAAATACCCATGGTAAAGTACCAATCCATTGAGCCAGATATATCCCGCTTCGAGGAAGTGGGCGAGACCATAGCCACACCCAGGCATCATTTTCTGGATCGACCAAGGTGTTTATACAAGATAATGTAAGAATCGGCATCAGGAATGCTAAGTAGATGTTGAAGATTACCCAATAAGAATAATACATAAAGCCCCACTGTGATTGAACGGAGTTATGCCGTACAGTGCTCGTCGCAATCAGGAACGAAGGTGCGCAGGCAGTTCCGAAGGGAAAAGCAGAAGACAACACAAAATACGCCTGTTCCATGATCTCCCGGTCCATAATCTGGCCATAAGTCGGACCCCCTCTTGATACACGGCGATGACGTAGATCCCATCGCTCACGTTGAGTCTCGATGCTGACCCACAGTACAACCATACCCGAAAGAACTAGGGATACCCAGAGCGTCAGACTGTTGCGACGCAATTGACCTGCCAATATAAACCAGATCAAATAACATAAAGATGATAGCATACGCCCATGCTCAGGACTATGGAAATATTTATACTTTAACATATATTTATACTACTCGTATATATTTATTGTGTAAAATCTCGTATAAATCATGTTTTTCCTGAACCACCGAGGATGTATCCTAATAATTCATGAGTTGAATCGTCTACTGGTTCAACACGTGAGATATTCCATGGATTGTGAGCTAAAAACTGCGTAAGACGCTGAAAGAACTCGTTCGGCTGCTGTATACGAACAAGGAGTGTGCCGCGGGAAGCTTGTCGAGACGGTTCTGACCATTCGATGGCGATAACCTCAGGCCATTCAACAAGATGGCGAGCGAAGGCTCGGGGGGAGCTGACAGTAATCCGGACGGTCACAGGGTAGTCCGCGAGTTGCCGGCGGATTTCCCGGATCGTTCCCGCCGCGGCGACACGTCCATGACTGAGGAGGAGAATGTGATCCGTTAGTTGCTCCAGGGTTTGCAATTCATGGCTGGAAACGATCAGCGAGTGTCCTTCCTGACTCAACTGGTGGAAGAGTTTGATAAGTTCATGCCGTCCCACAGGATCGATGCCGGCTAAGGGTTCATCGAGGATCAGCAGCGGCGGTTGATGTACGAGAGCCTGTGCCAATTTGATCTTCTGCCGCATCCCCTTGGAGTATCCGTAGATGGGACGGTGTGCAAGATCGCTCAGTCCTAGACGCTGCAAAGTCAACTCCGTCTGCTTGCGCGCGGTACGACGAGGAATGCCGCAGAGACGTGCCATAGTATATACAAATTCTTCTCCACTCTGATCGTAGAAAAACGAGTCGGTGCTAGGACAATAACCAAGCAGACGTCTGCTCCGCCAGTCCCAGGCGTCCCGGCCGGCGATCTTGACTTCGCCTAATGTGGGTCTGAGCAGCCCAGCGGCTAGGCGTAGAAAAGTCGATTTCCCTGCCCCGTTCGCACCGACTAATCCTACAATCCCTCTATGAAATGTCCACGTAACTTGATTGAGTGCTAGTACACGTCCAAACCATTTGGAAACATCAATGAATTGTAGTAATGGTTGATCTTTCATAAATATTATAAATTATATCTAGATGAATGTTTACAAAAATTAGCATTGGGGAATGTTGTGTTCATCTGTAGATTTCAAGTCTTGTTTGTTTGCATATATATAATATACATAATGTTATAATTAGAAATACAACTAAAAAAGCGTTGTTATAATGGGGTTGGGGAATGGGTCGGATCGTGGCATGATCGATACCAAAGCACCATAAGCCACATAGATAAAGATTATTCCAGAAATCCAGCAATCGCCAATCGCCTTCCTGGGTTGTCATTGCCAGCCAATTGGCCATCATGCGGAGAAGGACAAAAAGACCCATCCACGCGAGAACCATGGGTGCCGTACGTTGGAATATCATGGCAGTGGTGGCGGTCAAGAGACTTAGTGTGAGGGCAATCAGGGCAGAGTATCCTGCGATTCCGAGTAAAACCAGGTAGTTTTGCGTGTAGTATGTTAGCCCATCGAGAAGCAATCCCGCTTCGAACCAAAGTATGGTGGCGGGAATAAAAGTTGTCATAACGATCAAAAAAATGATGGCAAGACATTTCCCGCAGAAATAATACCATGGAGATATGGGTTTAGAATAGTAAAATATCATAGTATTATATATAATATCATTGCCAAATAAATGTGATCCGCTAAAGCATAATAGAATCACTAAGATATATCCTTGAAACCAAATAAAGTTGGCATAAGTGTGTGCCGTGCCTTGCAAGGCGAGCCGATCCAGAAAGCGGAGGAGTTGAGAAATATTCACCGAGAAACCGGCGATTCGGACAGTTTCATGGGCGAATTGTAGGTTGATCCAAACCATGAGATATTGTCCATAAAGAAAGAAGAAGAACGCCAACATGGCGAGGGCTAAGAGTCCCCAGAAAAGTCGTTGCCGGCATATCAAAAGCAGCGAAATGCGTCCTATCGCAGCGATGGCAGTATATGGGCGCGAGGTCTTCTCCTGCCAAGGAGAATATTTCAGCGACAGTTGCGTGTTCATCCCTTTCATCATCCACTCTCACCTAAAGGGAGTGCGTGATTGCCGAGTTTCGCATCATCATCCATGTTATTGAAGGAGATCATGCGGAGGAAAAGCTCCTCGAGCGTCTCTTCATCCGGAACCAGACGGTGGATAATCGCTTGGGATTGATAGGCAACTGCAAAGAATCGTTGGGGTGTCCAGTCAGCAGGAGCGACAACACGCCAGGTTCCATTTTCCCGCTGATCCAGGATGGCGACATGGTGGAGTTGCAACTGTTGGGCAAAGAGGGTGTCATTCCCACTGATCTGTAGCTGGTAGCGACTACCGCGGGGGTCCTTGAGTTGCTCAACCTGTCCTGCTGCACGTACACGTCCCGCGGCTAGGACAACTACATGATCGCAAATTCTCTCGACATCGGCGAGCAGATGGGTGGAAAGAATGATGGATTTGTCGTACTCCGAGGCAATACGTTCCAGCAACTGGAGCAACGCCTCGCGACCTGCGGGATCGAGGCCAGCTGTGGGTTCGTCCAGCAAGAGCACGAGAGGGTCGTGCACCAGGGCCTGAGCAAGTTTGACTCTTTGTCGCATGCCGGAGGAGTAGGTCTCTACAGGACGATAACGTGCCTCATCCATGTCTAGAAAGTTCAGGATTTCATGGGCACGGCGCAGGGCGTGGCGTCGCGGCAGACCACAGAGTTCTCCGGCAAAAGCCACATACTCAACCCCGGACAATCCCGGAATGATCGCATCAGCTTCCGGCATGAAGCCTACCAGATGACGCAACTGGCGACGGATCGCTGGAGGAGCAGTCAGTTCCACATTCATGAATCGGCCAGTGCCTCGCGAGGGAGGAAGCCAGCCTAGGAGGATTTTCAGCAGGGTGGATTTCCCTGCACCGTTAGGCCCGAGCAAGCCGATCCGTCCTGGGGGTAATGTCAAGGTGATATCCGCTAGAGCCTTCACGGTACCATAATCACGGCCTAGGTGATACAACTCCAACAAGGGTTGATTTGAAGGAAATACCATGGGGACTCCCACAACGTAGCTGAGTCACTCTCGGTAAGCCATTCTCGATGGGCTAAGCAGCTATGATCTCACTCGTTTCAGGTTGTGTAGTCTGCATTAAGACGCACATATTCTGTGGTGAGATCGCATGTATAGAATGTGCATTTTCCTGGACCAAGATCGAACTTCAGACGAATATGTATATCTCGATTCTGTTTCAGGTACGCTGACGCGGTAGGAGCGTCGAAAGGACAAGGGGTACCCGCGTGGTACAACAACATGTCACCCAGCCAAAGCGAGAGATTCGCTTCGGTGAATTCAACTCCTGCATAACCTGCAGCAGAGACAATCCGTCCCCAGTTCGGGTCATGGCCAAAAATGGCTGTTTTGACCAGAGGGCTATCTGCGATGGTTTTTGCGATACGCCGAGCCTCGGCGTCATTGCGGCAACCTTCTACGTCGATCGTGATGAAATGTTCTGCCCCCTCTGCGTCTCGGGCAATCTTGCGTGCCAATTCGAGGCAGACACTGGTGACAGCTTCCTGGTACGTCGCCAGGTCCACCCCTTGCAGACGTGGGCCGCTGCCGTTGGCGAGTAATAGTACCGTATCATTGGTGCTTGTGTGCCCTTCCACAGAAATACAATGAAAGCTGTGTTCTACAGCGTTATGTAGAGTTTGCTGAAGATCATTGATAGAAAGGTGAGCATCGGTGAGGATGAAGGCGAGCATGGTTGCCATGTTTGGGCCAATCATGGCTGCCCCTTTGGCGAAGCCGGTGATGGTCCAGTGGGGCCCTTGACGGGTGGCTACTTTGATTCCTGTATCGGTGGTGAGGATAGCTTGGGCCGCATGTCGGAGTGCTTCCAGACTAGCTGTGGCCGATTGAACGGCTTGAGGGATTGCTGCCTCCAGCAGGGGCATGGGCAACAGACGCCCGATGACACCCGTGGAAGCCACGAGAACCTGTTCCGGCTGACACCCTAATTCCTGGGCTGCCAGTGCGGCCATCCGGTACGCGTCGGCCAGCCCTTGCGCACCCGTGCAGGCGTTGGCATTGCCGGAGCAAACCGCTATAGCCCGAATCTGGCTCGAGGGAAGACGTTCGCGGCACACCCGAACAGGTGCAGCGCATATCTGGTTCCGGGTAAACATCCCTACGGTCGTGGCTGGTGTGTCGCTGATGATCACTGCGACATCGCGCCGGTTCGGTTCATTACGTAAGCCGCTGACAACGCCTGCGAAGCGATAACCGCGCGCTAGATGCCATAGGTGCGGTTCCTGTATCATAACCACCCCCAACTCCGTCGTTGATCCCAGGAATCGGACATCTTGTGATACCGTTAAGGATTGAGCACAATGGGGAGTATAGGTGTTTCGGAAATATCGTTGAGAGTCTGTCGGGTCTTGTGCCTGTCTGTATCAATATCCATCTGGGACCATAGGCTGGGTTCATGCCCTCAGCAGTATGATACATTTTATCATGATCCCAATGGCATCATCACGGCCAGGAAAACTTCCCATGCCGCGGAGGCAGAGTGGTTATGACGTCGCTTGCAGATCATGTGTTGGATGCGGTGCCGCCCTTTGATCCGTCGGTACTGGGTATTCCACAACCTGGTCGGGTTTATGCTCATCTGACCTCTGCAATTCTGGTGGAGCACGCGGTGCGCCGACGCGAAGGCGTGTTGACGGAAAACGGTGCTTTTTCCGCCTTCACCGGGACACGTACCGGTCGGTCTCCCAAAGACAAATATATCGTGCGGGATTCGCTGACGGATTCTCAAGTAGATTGGTCTGCCAATCAACCGTTGGAACCCGCACGATTCAGGCACTTGCGGGAACGGTTTCGGGAGTATTTCCGAGGACGCGATCTGTACGTTTTCGATGGTCAGGCGGGGGCCGATCCACGCTATCGCATCACGCTGCGAGTCGTGACGGAAAAGGCCTGGCATAACCTTTTTGCTCGAGCCTTGTTCCTTCGGCCCCCTTTGGAGGAACTGGAGCATTTTGTGCCGGATTGGACCGTCTGGCATGCCGCGGACTTTCATGCCAATCCTCAGCAAGACGGTACACGTTCCGAGGCCTGCATTGTGATCAGTTTCGAGCAACGCATGGTCCTGGTCGGCGGAACCCATTATGCTGGTGAGATCAAGAAAGCCATTTTCACCGTCCTGAATTTTTTACTTCCCCAGCAGGGCGTATTCCCTATGCACTGTGCTGCTAATGTCGGACCCATGGGAGACGTGGCTTTATTTTTCGGGCTTTCCGGGACGGGCAAAACCACACTCAGCGCCGACCCGTCTCGCCGGTTGATCGGGGACGATGAACACGGTTGGAGCGACCAGGGAATCTACAACTTTGAAGGAGGGTGCTACGCGAAAACCATCCGCTTATCTCCTCAGAGTGAACCCCAAATCTGGAATGCCTTGCGTTTCGGCAGCATCCTGGAAAACGTTCCCGTGCATCCTTATACGCGTGACCCTGATTTCGCCGATGATCGGATCACGGAAAATACGCGGGCGGCCTATCCGTTGCATTACATTCCGCATGCCGAGTCCAGTGGACAAGGAGGCCATCCACGGCATATCTTTTTTCTCACCTGCGATGCCTTCGGCGTATTGCCACCTCTGGCACGTCTCGATACTACCCAGACTCTGCGTTACTTTTTATGCGGATATACTGCTAAGATCGCTGGCACAGAAACAGGCATTACCCAACCCACCCCGGAATTCAGCACCTGTTTCGCCAAACCTTTTTTGCCGCTTCCACCAGAGATCTATGCCAATCTGCTTCGGCAGCGTCTGGAGCGGCATCGCCCACAGGTTTGGTTGCTCAATACGGGTTGGACCGGTGGACCGTATGGGGTGGGGCAGCGCATCCCTTTGGAATGGACACGGACTATGCTGACGGCTGTTCTCGAAGGCCAATTGGAGCATGTACCTCATGAGACAGAGCCGGTATTTGGGTTGCTAGTCCCTCAGCTTTGTCCCGGAGTGCCAGATCGATTGTTCCGACCCCGGGATACCTGGCCGGACGCAACAGCTTATGATGAGACGGCCGCTGCACTTGCAGAGAGATTCGCTGCTGAGCAGAGCAAATTTCGGTTGTGACACGATCAAGTCCGTCTCGATAGCGGGGAAATGGCAAGAGGTTATGACCTATGCAGGTGGATTTCTACGGATTGACTCTGGAAAGCCCAGGAGTGACCGTTTACCTGCGCTCACCGTGGCGGTGCACTTTGCTGGAACATAAGCTGTTTGAGGCCATCTGCACCATACCGGGAACGATAGTGGAACGACAAACGAATGAATGGCGTACGCATATCGACGAAGCGCGACGCTGGCATCAGGCTCTGGATCATATTTCCCGCGTTCTGAAAGGCTGGCAGGAAGAAGCCGAGGATTCCACACGTGAGGAGCGCCGACATTGGCGATGGGTTTTAGAAGCTGACGTGGATGCCTCCGGTTACGACATCCATGGCATGCGAGCCTGTTTTTGGGCCTATATCCGCTTGTCCGTCGATTACGGTGGTCCCGGCGAATACGAACGAGAGGGAGAGGACATCGACTTGCAGGGTTTTGAAGTGTGCATCTGGGGACGCATGGAATGAGAATCCAATCCATTGATCCCCGTTTCATGCTACGGTGGATGCAGTTGGTGCAGCTGCCAAACGTTCTACGCGCGTATTCTCATCCAGACTGATACTGCTCAATTCGCCATTGTCTTTCACGAAACGGACAACAGGTACGACAATATCATCCTCCCGTACCCGGTCGGTTGTGATACCCGTTTCCAGGTAGCATAACTCTCGGAACTGGCCTTCAACTGTAGTGCTCCAGAGGCGTTTACCGACGCGAACCCGCTGGGTGACGCGAATCCGGTCGCCTGTTTGCAGGTGGGAAAGCACATCCGCAAGTTCCGGCGGAAGATGACGCGTGGGCAGAAGTATTTTTTCCGGTTGGACGGTCATGTGCCCTCCTCCGCGGTTTGCGGCTTAGGTTCTCCACGCACTAAAGCGATGCGACCAGTACGGGCCAGTTCCAGAATTCCATACGGACGCATCAACTCGATGAAGGCCTCAACTTTGGCTTCCGTCCCGCTGATTTCAATGATAACATTGTTGTGCTGAATATCCACGACCCGACCGCGGAAGGTCTCAGCAATCAAGAAAACCTCCGGTCGCTTCTCCGCCGGGCAATTCACTTTGATCAGCATCAGGTCCCTCTCGACGTAATTTTCCGAACTGATGTCATCCACACGGACGACCGTGACAATCTTATCCAGTTGTTTGCGGACCTGATCCAAAACGGCGTCATCGCCATGCACGACAAATGTCATGCGGGATAGGTCGTGATGCTCTGTTTCTCCAACAGCCAGGCTATCGATGTTGAAACCACGTGAAGCCAGCATGCTGGCAATGTGGGCTAGTACGCCCGGCTTATTTTGCACCAGTGCGGACAATATATGCCGCATTGCTTGCGTGTACCTCCTCCTGGACTGACACCGGGATGCTGTCTTTCTGCCTCTGCAGGGCGAAACACAGTGATGTTACGAATTTCTGGATTTGCTTCAATCCGAACGGTGGTTCCCAGTACTTCGCGGCAGAATGGGCTATCAAGGGCTAAGGCCTCGGATTGCCTCATCTTTGAGGGGGATGCGTCTCAGTAAAATGAGGAGCTTGTATTCTTTGTATTGTTGGAACTCGCGAAGTTGTGGGGCGAATTCCGGCCATTCGAGCAGATCGTTGTCGTGCCACCTTGGTAAGACGATCACATCGGCCTGAGCGATCTGGTTACGAATGCGAGCGATTTCTCCAGGAGTGGCAATCGAGCGGATCAGAACCCAAACACGAGGTCCATCCACGGGGGGCGAGAAAATATGAGCAGCATTAGTGCGGTTGAGCACGAACACCCGTTGGTTCTGAGCCAGACGCAGCACTTCCATCCAGGCTTCGTAGTCCTCTCGGTCACTGTACATTCCGTAACTCAACGGATTACGCATAGAGGTTTTCCATAGTTCCACACCATTGATGGCCATCCAAAAGAATGTGACGATAAAGAGCAAAAATGCACTCAGGATGACGCCACCAGTTAATATGATACTACTCACCCATGAGCTGGTGTATTTCAATCCGCGATCAATAGAAACAGCCGCTCCAAGAAACAATAGATAAGGATAGTAAATCCAGGACCACTGATTGCCGAAAAGAAAGCAGACGAAAATGGCATGGAGTATGCCACATGTTGCAATGAATCTTCCGCTTGTTGTATAGAGATAGCGTAAACTGACAATAGTACTGATGAAAAGGATGAAGCTTGCAATGAGCCAAGCGCCGGCAATAGTGAAAAAATAATGTGCCAATGTCCACTTCTTGGGCCACCACATTTCGCGACCGATACCGTAGAAGAAACCAAAATGAAAATCAGCGTAGGCTTTGCCTGCGGTGAGAGGTATTTGTGTTTGGATGAAACGCTCGAAACCAAAGTATGCAATGACGATACTGGATACAGTAACTCCCACGATGGTAGCAGGTAGAAGTAGTCGAAGTCTTTGATGGAAATTGGATGTATTTTGCGGTATCCAACCACCCAAGATTTGTATCAGCAAGAGCAGCCCGTATACATAGGCGAGTGAGGGCTTGACGAGAGCGGCGAGCGTGGTCAAGGCCAGAGCTGTGGCGTAACGGCCGCGTACTTGCGCCGCCAGAGCATTGATCAATAGAGCCGGTTCCCATATGTGCACAGGTGACAATAACAAATGGCCAGAATTGACTATGATCGGGCCGGCCACCACGATGATGAACCCACCCAGGCGACCCAATTCCAGTGCCGTTACTATTTGAATGACACCATATACCGAGGCGATAATCCCAACAATGTACATATAAAGCAGTGCCTGTGGTGTGAGGTCGAAAATGGCAAACCATATTTTATTGATCAGCAATGCAATTAATCCATAGAAATACGCAAAATCCGTGACGGGCATGAGACCATCCCGTAACATCATTTCTACGGTATATGACCAAGCGCTATCTCCAAAGTAAAAACCGCGGAATCCCATCGTGTAGGGGTATAAGGCTAGGAAGTACCCGCAACAGCTCAAAATGAGAGGAATGATGTTGGAGTATCGCATAAGCGAAACCCAAATGGAGTGGGTGCCATGAATCGGGAAATATAATGCATCTGCTTTTGATAAGTTCTTGACTATCTTTGCTGTAAAATAACAAATACTCCTTTCTTATTGGAGGTGATAATGTCTTTAAGTCCATCACCATTGATGTCTGTGACCGCGAATTGAGTTCCAATACCAGAGTCGCTGTCGATCAAGTAGGGGTGGAAGCTGATCACTTTGTCGGGTTGACGCGTGGCTTTGAACCAGTAGATGGCGGCATTCCAGGAGGAACCGGGTTCAGCTTTACCGTGGGACCACCAGCGTTTCCCCGTGACCAGGTCTGGCAAACCGTCTCCATCGATATCGGTCAGGTGGGCTGCATGGGTCTCGGAAACCAGCATTCCGAAGAGGGTATGGGTGGTCCAGGATGAAGCACCTTTTTTCGGGTCGCGGCGTTGTTTATGCCACCAGATTCCGAATTTATGGGCAGAGGTGCTGAGAATGTCGTTGAGGCCATCGCCGTCGATATCCCAGGCAAACATATCTGCACAAGCTTCCCCCAGGGGAGCGGGATGGAACGTCCAAGGTGTTTGGCCATCAGGCTGAGGGGGTTGTTCCCACCACCCCGCTGTGCAGATAACGTCGAGTCGGCCATCTCCGTTGACGTCCCCCACGCCCAGACCGTGGCTGAAGCGATGCGTGCCGGGGATGGGCTTGCCGGGTTGGCTGGGCGGACTGATGGGGTGCATTATCCAGGGAGCATAGGGGTCTTTGGGGTCAGGGGTGAAATACGCCATCTGGCCTTCGTTCTCTTTGCCTTTGGGTTGCCAGCCCATGACCAACACTCGTCGGCCGGTACCGAGCAAATCCACATATTGCGGCGTTTCGTTGCATGCCGAGTGCCAAATTTGGTGCTTTTTCCAGTGAAGAGGTTTGCCTTCCAAGCGGGATTGACCCTTGGGGTTCTCCATCCAGTAGCAGGGAGTACCAGGGAAGTCGATCACAATCAGATCGGGAAACCCGTCGGCGTTGAGGTCGTCACTCCAGCAGGCGAAAACCCGACTGTAGTTTGTCAAGCCATCCTTGAAGTCCGCTGGTGGTTGCATCTCATGCGGAATCCAATCCGGGGCCTCGTACCAGTATTCTCCGTTGAGCACATCCAACTTGCCGTCGCGGTTGACATCCGCAACTGCCACACCTTCCGCTCGGAATTTGCGATCCAGGACGATCTTTTTCCACTGGATCTTCTCCGGGGGTACCACCTCCGCCGCCCAAGCCCAGCAGGCGATCCCAGCAAGCAGAGTCGTAACAAAAAGGAGTGCATGATCATGTTTTTTCGCGGAAGGCTTCCGGTGTGCGGATACGAACATGGTTGTACCCCTCGAACCGTTCAGAAAGCAACGCTTGCTATGAATTATGGGGAGGTTCGGGTAAACTGCAACCCTTCTGGATCCATCTGCCTTGACAGCTTCGGAAGACACACACTCTACTAGACCCATCCTGCCCATCACAATGCCATTAGGGGATAAAAGATGACTCTGCTTGCCACCCTCACATTGACGTACACCGTATTGACGGGGGAACAATTACGAGTGATTGTCCCGATGGAATCCCCCCCTGCGGTGCTACTGCGAGAGGAGGTCAAACCAGAGGAATGGCGGGGTTATGAAGTAAACACCCTTGTGGAGGGTGAGTTGCGGGGAGAGGCCGAGGGGAAGTCACTACCCATTCGCATTCGGGGTGTCGGCAAGCACAAACTGGCCGAGCGCATTCTGGCGTCATCCGCCGGGGAGATACCGAACCGGACGATCCGATCGTACACCCATGCCTCGGTTGAAGTGCATGTTGCCGGCGAGCGTTTGATCAAGACCCTGCGTCCAGAGCGGAGTTGTATCATCTACGGTCGCTTGCCTGATGGTACTAGGGGATTTTGCCCCCATGGGGCACTCACGCGTGACGAATTGGAAATAGTTACGGAGCATTGGCCCACGGCAACCCTGCCCAGTATGCTTCCCGGTAAGGTTGTAGCCGTCGGACAGACGTGGAAGATCAGCCCGACCATCATCTGCGAGGTTTGCTTGCTGGACGCCGTCCTGGAATGTCAGGTGGAGGGTAAACTCCTCTCTCTCCAGGGGGCTATTGCGGAATTCGCAGTTCGTGGCAAGGTCGTCGGGATCGACAAAGGGGCGAAGGTGAACCTGGTTTTCGATAGCAAGGGGCAGTACGACCAACGGAGCGGGCGGGTCGTAGAGTATCAATGGAACCAGGAAGATGAGCGAACGGCCGGATGGTGGAGTCCAGCATCACGCTTGCGAATCCGTGTAACCGTTCAGCGTCTGGACGCAAACGTTCAAACCGAAGCATGTTCCCAGCCACATGTACTCGAGCCCCAGCTGTGGCAGCAACCGAAGGCCGAACTTTTACAGTTAGAAGGGGAAGGACCGAGAAAGAGCTATCGCCTAAGATACAACCGGGAATGGTACATCGTGGGGCAAACGGAAGATCATCTCATGATGCGGCTTGTGGATCGGGGAGACACACTCGCCCAACTGACATTGACCCATTGGCGTCAAGCAAACGATAATCAGTCGGAGCAGATTGCAGAGTTTCGCAAAGCTGTAGCGGCAACGCCAGGATGGAAACCGGACAAACTCCTTTCGGAGGGCGAAATCGACATCAACGGATTTCACGCCTTTCGGATTATCCAGCAGGGCAAGGTTGGAAACCAGCCGATGATTCGCAGATTCTGGCTGATCCGATTCCCTTCGAGAGAACAACTGGTGGTGACGGTGAGTTTACCTCCTGAAAACCAACAAAGATTTGGAGACAAGGATGTCGAGTTGATCAAAAACCTGACATTTTTGCCTCTCCGATGACCCGCGGGTCAGGTCCTTTCCCGGGCGGGGTGTAGTGCGTTTGAAAACCGGTATTTTTCCTCTACTCACACCGCTCCTGTACCGTGGTCAGCAATGCTTCCGCTTTCCTATGGAGCGGAAGTTGGATTCAAGGCTCATGTGGATCGATGGGGAGCTTGCTCGCGTAACAAGTCGCGAATTTCCCGAAGGAGCTTTTCCGTTTCCGTTGCTTCCGGTGGCGAACCGGTGGGGTTTGAGGTCCACTCCCGCAGCCGGTTGATGGCTTTGACGACCAGGAACAGGCAGAAGCCAATAATCACGAAGCTGATTGTGGATTGGATGAAGTTGCCCCAACCTAAACGCGCATCACCAGAAAGTATGATGGTCTGACCCGAGAGATCGATGCCCCCGGTGATCAACCCGAGGATGGGCATAAATATGTCCTTGACTAGGGAGTTGATGATATTGGTGAGGGCAGCGCCGATGACGAGTCCGACCGCCAGGTCCACGACGTTCCCGCGGAGAATGAATGTCCGAAATTCTTGCAGAAAATCACGCATCAGAGATTCCCCAGAGGTGGGGGTGAGGTTACCTTCTTCAGCTTGGACTGGTATCATCCGCACGGCTGACCAGCCAAATGATGAAAATCACGATCAGTGTAATCCCGCCAAGGATCAACATACCCAAGAGGGGGTGATCTGGGGGCGATGAAGGTGGGGGATTCGGCCACCCCGTCGATGTGGTGGGAGTTTGACCTATGGCTTGCTGAGGGAGAAAAAACCCTAGCAAGAGTAGCAGGATACTATGCAGTTTTATACACATGATGGGGTGCCCTAGTATCCCAGGGTCACATCGGGGTCCGGGTCCTTCCGTTGTTATTATACCGTTGGTTTACGCTTTATATCTTGATTTCCTCAGTACCAAGGAAAAATCTCTCAGAATCTGAGCTAGTTTAGGACATTGGCTTGAGGTGAAAGCTGGAGGATTGGGGAACTACTGTTTCGTAGGGGTGGACCGGAGGTTCATTTTGAACTCTTGTAGCCACCGGTCCCAATTCATGAGGTAGTTCCTGTAGCTAGCATCGTCTCGTTGGGTGAGGGGGATATCGATCAGCTCCTTGCGCGTGACAAGGGAAGGGTCGAAAAAGGCAACTAGGTTACCGAGGGCTGCCTCGCGAACCACCAGGTTGGGATGATTGAGTAACTGGACGAGTTGTTCTGCAGCTGCGGCGGCATCTGGTCGTTGACGTGAGGAGTAGCCGCGCAACAGTTGCAAGATCAGGTCCGCTTCTTCCTCGGAGAGTTGCTTTTTTGTGGTCAAAACACTCCAGAAGATTTTGGTGTGATGAATCTCCCTGGCCAGCCAGGCACTGACAGCCGTGATGGCAGCCCGCCGTGCATAGGGGCGGTCACGATCCGCCATCAAATCGAAGAGATTACCCGCCATCACCTCACTATCGGGCCCTTCTGTGATAGCAGCGTAGCAGTAAATGGCGAGCATCGTAGGCAGGATATTGGTAGGTAACGGTGGAGCTTGCAGGCGGCTCTCTAAGTGGATACGAAGGCCTTCCCGTTCCTTGTGGGTCCTCGCCAGGTCCGCCAGAGCCTCTTGGATTTGTTTACCCTCCGCCGCTTGTAATAGAAGGAATCGCTCGTAGCGTCTTTCCCCTTTCGGGATCGGTTGCGGTCCTGTGAGTTGTCCGCTGATGCTGTCCCAGGATAGGATGGTGTTGGCCTCGGCTGCAAACTTTCGGAATCGCCCCGTGGCACTGAAGAGGACCTGGCCCCGAGTAACCATCCCGACGGCTGAGGATCGTGGAGATTCGCCCCCTTCCCGAGCATAAGGCGTGCCCGGGACAAAGGTCTTGTGCATTTGCACCATGATCTCTGTGTTTTCTTTGCGGGTGTGGTAGTCCCAGACCTCACCGCTGTTCAAGCGCACGCGGATATGAGTGTCGGGTTTGGGGCAGGTGATGTAGATACGTCCGGCAAACAACGTCAGGTCAACGTGAAAATCCGGAGACGGAGGGTGCAATTGTAATCGCACTTCCAAGGGTGTTTCCCCAGGGGCCGCGTATTGCTCCGGTACATTTCCCCACAGATGCAGCTCCACATCGTTATTGTTCAACTTCAGATCGGCCTTATAGCCGGGAAGTGCCAGTATGATGTCATTGGTAAAAAGTTCGGGGTTGTTCTCATCCATTTTCAACCAAGGCGTATCTGCTCGCAATTGGCGAGTGACAAGCAGAATGCCAGGGTCGGGGCGAGACCATTTTCCGATGGCTTCTCGTCTCGGCTGTGGCGGCAGTACGGGTTTGAAGTCGTGAGGCTCTGGTTGTTTTTCTGGGAGTGGCGGTTCCTTCTTTTCCGGGAAAGGTTCCTTTTGTTCTGGAAATTCCTTTGCGGGCGGCGGAAGCGATGCGTCTGGTTTGGCTTGCTTGTTTGGCTCTTGAGTGGTCGATGTGAAGTCCTGGGTCTTGCTGTCCCTCTGGCCCGAACTTGCCGATTGTGGGGAGAGATTGTCAGCAGTCTGTGGGGTGGCCTGGGCCGGGTCGCCCGCGGGGGTGACTCGCGCGAAATAGGCCGAAGGGGAGGGTAAAGCCATCCAAATGGCGATGGTTAGCAAGGCGAAGCACCCCACAACGGCTCCAATCAGTGTTGATTTTCCGCGCCAGGTATCGTGGGCATCATAGCGTTTCAGCCCCAGAAGCAAGGCGACGTCCGTCTCCTCGAATTCCGCGGCCTCTGGGGTGGGCGGAGGCGAGAGCGTTAGGGCCGGCACCCTGCTCAATTTGCGTTGATGATTTGCTAGAGGAGGAGGGAGGAGCCGGTACATCCGATGATAGGCAGGTGGTGGAACACGTACAGGCTCTGTGAGGACCAAGGTCAGAATTTGATGGCAGGCCGCGACTTCTGCCAGAAGGGCATCTGTTTTCAAACAAGCAGCCTCGAATTCCTTGATGGAATCGGAATCGAGGGTATTGTCGAGATACGCGGCCACAGTATTAGGATCGGAGACTTCATCTTCTTCGCTGATGGGAGGGGGTGTGCCTAATCCTCGACGGCGGGTCACGCGTTTGATGCGCTCAATCAGTTGCTGTACATCGGGGTTTTCCGCAATCTTGAGGCCCAAGTCCCGTGCTTCTTCGGCATCCAGAGTGTCATCGAGATAGGCCAGGAGTGTGCGCAATGTCAACCGTGGCATGATAGAACCCCCGACTTTGTTCAAATGCTTTGAAAAATGGGTTAGGATTTACTCTCGGGTTGGGCTTTACTCTCCACAGGTATTAGTGGCCTCAGCGGCACGGATTTCTTTCACGAGTCCACTCCTGTACCCAGATTTCCCTTTTGGATATTCCTTGCCGCCTCTTTTTTTCGGTATGATGTCCTGAGGAAATGGGTATGATCCTTTTCCCGACCTCAGCAGCTTCAGGACAGAAAGAGTAGGGAGGGACCGTCGGATGTACGGAGCCTGTATTCTTCGTGCCCTAGCGGTAATTTATATGGCATCTTGGGGTCTGACGGATGGCCTCGCCTACGCAGCCGATCGCGCACCAGCAGCGGGTCGATTTCGCGCGGGAGCATACGCTCAGGATATCACACCCCAGAAGTTTCCGATTTCGGTCAATGGCGGTTTTCAGGATCGCCAGGCGGTGCGGGCCCATGATCCATTACATGCGCGTTGCCTGGTGCTGGAAGATGGTCGAACAAAGCTGGCGTTGGTCGTCGTGGATAGCTGCATGATCCCCAGGGAAATTCTGGACAAGGCGAAGGCTTTGGCCGAGAAGAAGACGGGCATTCCTGCAAACCATATGCTCATTTCCGCGACGCATACGCACACGGCTCCTACTGTCGCTGCGGTATTTCAAAGTGAGCCGGACCCGGATTACGTGTCTTTCCTGACGGAGCGAATTGCCGAGGGGATCGTACAGGCCCACGCTCGACTCGCACCGGCTCAGATCGCCTGGGGTGTGGCCGAGGAACCTCATCACGTCTTCAATCGTCGCTGGAAGATGAAAGCAGGTGTCATCCATCGGGATCCTTTTGGGGGAACCTCGGATCAAGTCCGCATGAACCCACCGCGAGCCAGTCCGGATTTGCTGGAACCGGCCGGACCAACGGATCCCCGGGTAACGGTCCTGAGTGTGCAAACGGCTCAGGGTGAGCCTCTGGCATTGTACGCCAACTATTCGTTGCACTACGTGGGGGATATGCCACCGTTGTCCGCCGACTATTTCGGTGTCTTCGCTGCGCTTGTACGTACCAAGCTGAATGCTGGCCCGAACTTCGTGGCGATGTTGTCGAACGGCACCAGCGGTGACATCAACAACATCAACTTTCGCGAGCCTGCGCCCAAACGCCAACCCGGAGAGCAGTCGCGTCTGGTCGCAGAGGCTGTAGCTCAGGCGGCCTTGCGAGCGGTCCAGAAAGCCACTTATCGCAGCGACGTCCGTCTCGCCGTGGTCAACCGCGAATTGAAGCTGGCGGTGCGTAAACCCACGGCGGAGGATGTGCGACGGGCGGAAGGCATCCTGGCTCGTGTGCAAGACAAAGTCCTGCGTACTCCGGAAGAAGTTTACGCTCGGGAAACGGTGCTCCTGGCAAAATACCCTGAGGAAGTGATGGTGCCCCTGCAAGCCATGCGTATCGGGGATGCTGCGCTCGCTGCCATTCCCTGTGAAGTCTTCGTGGAAATTGGCTTGGAATTGAAACGGACCAGCCCTTTCCCTGTTACGGCTGTGGTCTCATTGGCCAATGGTTACAACGGTTATTTACCGACGCCAGAACATCACGCACTGGGCGGGTACGAAACCTGGCGGGCCCGTTCGAGCTACCTGGAGGTCCAGGCCTCGGTCACGATCACCAGGACTTTGCAGGAGATGCTACGCCGACTCGCCCAAGAGACATCGCCATGAGAGATCGGCATAGCTCCTCGGGGGGCTGAGTGGAGGCGTTCTTTTCGGTCTCATCGCTGCTGGTTACTTTCCATTGAGACTCCGGCTGATACGAGCCTCAATCGAGGAATGGGGATCACCGGAGCTTCCGATCTGACCCGGTGAAGGGCCTGACTACGCCCCCATGATGTTCCTGGCTGGAGAACTCATGATTCCCCAATGGAAGGCCAAGGAGCAGGGAAGGTCGCACTGGGAGAAATCCCCTTCTTCCGTTCCAGGTAAGGGAAAGCATCCTAAAAGCATCTTAGTGGAAAGCTTCCCACTCCTTACCGAGCACCGCAGCAGCGATTTTGAGTTTGAGGATTTCATCGGTTCCTTCGTAGATCCGGCAGACGCGAACATCGGCCAGGTGACGGGCTGGCCGGTATAAGGTGCTCCACCCACGGCCTCCGAAGACCTGCACAGCTCGGTCCGCTGCCTCCCAAGCGGCGTTCGAGGCGAAGAACTTGGCTTGAGCAGCCAGCACATCCGCTTGACGTGCTAAAGTTGGGTCCTCAGGGTGGGCAGAGGCTCGATCCTTCGCTAAAGCTGCTTGATGAACCAAAGCTGCCGTGGCCGACCGCGCAATTTCGATCAAGGCGATATGCTCTTGGACCAGTTGATGGCGTGCGATCTCTTTCCCGTGCTGCATACGTTGTTTGGCGTACTGTGTGACTTCGGCAAGACAGTCCTCAATCACACCCAGGCAACCGGCAGCTACGCTGAGGCGTCCACTCACTAGTGTACCCATGGCGATACGAAAGCCATCTCCTTCATTCCCAAGGAGATTTTCGGCCGGCACGTATAGATCGTGCATGGCGAACATGGCTGTGTTGGAGGTCGGCAAGCCCAACTTGGCATGCGCAGTAAAACTTTCGGCTTCAAATCCCGGCACATGAGTGTCGATTACGAACGCTGAAATGCGACGTTTCGGGTCCGACTCCGGTATATCAGCAGGGTATGCAAATACCACTATAGCGTCAGCGATTCCACCATTGGAGATCAGATACTTGACACCGTTGAGTACATAACCTTCCCCTCGGCGACGATAGGTGCTGGTCATCTGCCGCGGATTGCTACCTGCTTCCGGTTCCGTTAGCCCGAAGGCCAAGATGCACTCTCCCCGAGCTGCCCGAGGCAGGTACTTTCGCTTCAGCGTCTCGCTACCCCACATCTGGATCGGGTAAGCCCCAATACTCAGATGACCCGAAAAAAAAGTCCGAACAGTAGTCCCCTCGCGTCCGATTCGGCTCAGAGCTTTCAGATAGGTAACGGTATCAGCTCCTCGCCCGCCATACGATGGGTCGATGATCATGCCCAGCAGATTGTATTTCCTAGCTAAGGGAATGACCTGATCGTTGTAACGTCGCTCTGCGTAAGCTAATTCCTCAATCGGCCGTATCTCCCGGCAAAATGCCTCGACATCCTCCAATAAACGCCCTTCATCCCAGGTCATGCTTCCGGCTCCTGCGTCAACGGATCTTCCGGGACGCGACTCCCCTTCACTATCATCTTAGTGACATGAACCAAACCCTGGGAAATGCTCGAGAATGGAAATGCTCGAGAATGAGACCAGGGGCAAATACAAGCGACAAGTGGTCCAGGAGTGTTTTACAGTTTGGGGAAAAAGATGGCATGAAGCGAAGAGAGCGACACTCCACCAACGAGCAGATACCCGCTTGTCAGTTTAGTTTTCCTGGAAGATTTCCTGGAGCAGTGTTTTTTAGCCCGGGTCATGCATGAGTTTCCGTGTGGCGGAGCCGTTCATACAGGGCGGCATATTCTCGAGCACTGCGATTCCAACTCCAGTCCTGCCGCATCGCCGTCTGCATGATCTGCAGGAAGTGATGGGGACGTTGACGGTAAAGTGTCAGCGCCCACTGGACCGTCTTGTAGAGAGCATCAGCGGTGTAATCGTGAAAGGCAAAGCCGGTCGCCACACCTGCTGCGATGTTTTCCTCAGTGGCATTCACAACAGTATCTGCCAACCCACCAGTGACACGGACAACCGGAGGCGTGCCGTACTTGAGGCTATACAACTGATTGAGGCCGCACGGCTCGTAGCGACTGGGCATGAGAAACAGGTCAGCTCCTGCCTCGATCACGTGCGCCAAGCTTTCGTCAAATCCCAGGTACAAACCCACACGGTTGGGATGTCGGGCGCGAAAGGCCTGAAGCTGATCGTGATATTCGCGATCTCCTTCACCAAGGAAAATCATTTGACACCCCAGGTCCAGGAATCCCGGAGCTGCGCTCAAGACCAGGTCGATCCCTTTTTGATGAACCAGCCGGGCGATCATTCCCAGCACGGGAGCGTCCGCTAACACGGGTAGATCGAAACGGCGTTGTAGGTCTGCCTTGCACAGAGGCTTACGTTCCGCCACGGTTTCGGGAGTGTAGCAAGCGGCGATAAAAGGATCGTGAGCAGGGTCCCACTGCTCATAATCGCAGCCGTTGACAATTCCGCTGAGCTTATGTCGTACCGCTGCTAACAAACCCTCCAATCCGTAGCCATACTCGGGAGTCTGGATCTCTCGCGCATAAGTCGGGCTGACCGTATTGACGGCGTCCGCGTAGATGATGCCCGCTTTCAGGAAATTGAAAAAGCCGTGATATTCCAATTGAGCCGGATTAAATAGCCAACCCGGCAAGCCGGTCAACGACATAACATCGCGTCCGAAGATGCCCTGATAGGCTAGATTATGGATGGTCAATAAGGTGCGTAAGGGGTTGTATTCCGGTCGGGAACGGTAGATCTCGGCCAGAAACAGCGGAACAAGCGCTGTCTGCCAGTCGTTGACATGAATCACATCAGGACGGAACTCCAGGTGAGGGACCAGCTCGAGGACCGCTCGACTGAAAAAAATGAACCGTTCCGCGTTATCGGGATAGTCGGCGCGATAACCGCTGAGCATGACCTGCTGGTACAATCCTCGACCCAGGCGGGGGTCATCTCGTTCAAAAAACGGGGAGTGTTCGATGAAATAAATCGGCACTGAGGAGCGTGGAAGCAGCGAGCGATAGACGCGACAAGCCAGAACCCGATCTCCCAAGGGCACAGGAAGCACAAAGGGAGTACGCTCTACAGGTTGTCCGCTGTGGCGAACGGCGTTGTAATACGGCATGACAACTGCGACCGTCACGCCCAGTTGCGCCAAAGCACGGGGTAACGAGGCTGATACGTCGGCCAGTCCGCCGGTTTTGGCAAAGCCCGCTACTTCCGGGGTGGCGAACAACACACGCGGTCCTGTCACATTCCCCCCTTTCGGCTTGTCTGCTCCGACAGGTTCCCATGTCGGTGGGCAGACTGGCTAGTAGCTGAAGGAAAACAGAATTCTGCACACCTATCTAGTCCAGGGTTTGGTACAGTGGAAGGCCACTGTTACTGCTCCCGATGGCGCAGGGATATCTTGAGCTTATTCCATGCTGTCCCAGGGAGCTATAGTTACGGGATGCGACGCATTACCTGGATGGACTGAAAAATCCGTTCGACTTCAGGTAGGAGTGCTTCGACCTGAGGCAGGGGTAAACGCGCGGCGGCCAGGACACCGCCCTCGGGTTGATGTACCATAGCGTATTCGAGTTGCTCCTCCCTTTGGTCCCACTTGGCACGAATACCGAAGCGGACGAGTGTGTTGGGTGGACCTTCCACGGAATGCGGACCGTGCAAATTCTGCCATTGGGCTTGACGCTGGCGTAAGAATGCCACCACTTCCTGGTGGTACTCCTGGGGTGTGGGCATCCGGGAGGCGGATTCAAGCGTCAGGATGATGCCCGCTCCCTGGGCATGGTCGAGGGTTACTTGGCTTTTCCGCACCATTCCGACCCGCCAGCCTCTGGGGTAGAGAAAACGCAGGCCGGTTTCACGATCCTCGAACAGCAGCAAAGTATTCTCTGGAGTCGGTTGGAGTTTCAAACTAGACAATGCGGTGTCTGATAACTTCGCGGGCAATGGATCAGCCGACGATCGGTTCAGTGTGAGATACCCCTCGATTGTCCCACTTGGTTCCCCTTTCTCGTCGAGCACATAATGAGCTCCTTTGAGGGAGAGATAGGTAATTCCCGGCCACTGAGCGTCATAGTAGATGGTTCCATCGAGGTGATGGACGTGCTGACCGTGTCCGTTGCTGCCCCGTACCGTACCGCTGAGTTTCAACCGCAACAACTGCTTCTGTTGTATCAGGATGGGGCTGACGAGTTCGACTTCCAATCCTCCCTCCTGAATCGTTTCCAGATCCGTCAATTCTCGTGCAGCAGCAGCCGTCACCTTCCACTTGTCACCCACAGCAACCGCCTTCTGCGGCAAGAGCCCCGCCAACACGATGGGACAGAACAGGTCAGTGTGTATCAGGTCTATTTCACCCCAAGTCAGTGGGCCATCGGGAGAAAAGGGCGCCCGCTTTCCTCGATGGGCCAGCAGAACAAGCCTTCGGACCTCGGGTCGGACCGTCGTTTCTTGGATGTCTTCCCCTCTGCGGCGGTGCGTATCCACTTGATGATACAAACGCACCGTGCGAAGCGTCTCACCATTATCCAATGGGCTGAGTATCCGTTCTGTGTAGCAAGTCCGCGATTCCCCGCGAAACCGCACCTCTTGTAATTCCTTAGTTCCTGGAGATGCAAGACGCAAACGGCCGTGCAATCGCACGGAACTTTCGACCCGGTAAGAACTTCCCTCCTTGAATTCCTCCCGCAGTGTGAACACTTGATCGGAGGGCTCACATGTCTGTCCAATTATACCTGATCCTAAAAGCAGAACTGGCAAGATGATGCGAGAGAGTGTAGTTTTCATACGAAACCGGTCGTTCCGTTCCCAGTATACGAGTGTCTTGAGGTATTGACCCTACAGAAAGTCCGTTTTTAGGCCGTTCTTATCTTCTAAAACATTCCCGCTAACAACATATTACCCCGATGTGTTACTAGCAAATAGCCCCTGCCTTCATTCTCGCGGAAGAAGCAAAACCCCTGGCGAGTGTTTGGGGAGATGGAGTGTATGTCGAGCGTATTCGTACCCCTTGATGGAGCATTTCCGCTTGGCCATGTCCAACTTCTGCCCTGTGTCGTTTGAGTGACCCTCATGAGAGGTTTTTGTGTCCTTATGGTTCCTCCTATGGTCGCTCCCTAAGGTATTGGGGCTAAGGCAGAATCGAGGTGATATGTCAAATCACCGACTGGAGTTAGCTCTAAGACAAGAATTATTGTAACAGCGCAATTGGTGGAAGCTTAGGAATTGTAATGCTGTCCGAAAGTTTTGCTGGGTGTCGAGCGAAAATGCACTGGTCTTGTGAAAAATTGACCACCCTTCTTTCGCGGCGACATGAGGCACATTTCCGGAATGAAGCCAGTCCTTGGTTCCGGGTTGATTGTAACAGATATCTAGACAGAGAGATAGGTCAAATCAACGTCTTGAATTGGTTTGCTGGCCGCATCTGGCATGGAAATTGCTCAATCCGACCGGTGGTGTGATGGTGGGCTCCTATCCCTTGGCAGCAACCCAAAGGGGAAATTGTGGAAAACCATGAAAAATTTGACAAATACGCCGAACCTCAGGCGGGGGTACTTACGTCCAATATCATGCAAACCCCGTCTATCGCTAGTCGCACCCAGTCGATGGATTAGCAAAGAGTGAACCAACCTCCGGACGGGAAAGACTAGGATAGTTTGCCCACGGAGGTGCAGGGGCTGAACGCTTTCTGCGAAGTTCACCTGCAATTGTAAGTTTGGGCCACCTAATAGGTTATACACCTCCGGTGGCTCACCAGAGTAGAGGGAAGCTGAGGACAAGCGCAATCTATTCGAAGAATCGGCGCTCTTTTAGTAAGAGGTTGAGAAAAAAATGGTATGCTGGAGTGAAAGACAAAAGTCGCACTGAATTGGTGCGAATAACCATAGAGGATCCACCTGATTGCAAGGAAAATATTGACAGGAGCGACGATGGTTACCCGTAAGTTGGGACAAATGATAAAGGCGTGGAGTCGGTCCCGGCAGAGTCAGCCTGAGGACAATGCTGGGAAAGTTACGGACGTAGCGCGAGGCAATGACATCGAATGCCGAGAGGAGCAACGCGGGGCAGCGGAGTTCCGCATACCTGCCCTGAAGGAATTGGCGGAGCAACAAACCCGCTATGCTCCCACTGTCCGTCGTCAGGCTCAGTTGGAGGCTGCCAGTAAGTTACTGGCAGAGATCGAGCCCAACAAGAGTTATCCATACCAGTACGTCTGTTATCGGATCACCGATTACCGGTCCGAGGCTTATCCGGAGTTATTGATCTCCGGTACAGACCTTCGCCATGATCTGGAATTGTTGATCCGCCGGCTGGAACGGTCGTTGCCAACCGTGCCGGTGGAACAAACGGTCGAGCCGATGCTCACTTTGGAAGAGGTGAGTCGGCGGCTCAATGTTTCTACAAAAACAATATCCCGATGGCGTTTGAAAGGGCTAGTCGCCCGTCGGATTAAGATCAATGGGCGAAGTCAACTAGGATTCCCTCTCTCAGCCCTTGAGCGCTTTGTGGCAGAGCATCGGGAGTTGGTGGAGCGGGGCGCCCGTTTCAGCCACCTCAGTGAAGCGGAGAAGGAGGAAATCCTTCGCTTAGCTCGCCAGTATAAGGAAGAAGGTCTGAGCTTGACCGAGATCAGCCGGCGTATTTCGGACCGTTTGCACCGCAGTCCCGAAGCCATCCGTTATACGATCAAAAATTTCGATCGAGAACATCCGGAGTTGGCTTTGTTTCCCCACAGTAGCCCCCTGGACCTGGATAGCAAGCGAGGAATCGCCCTGACTATGACGCACCACCTGATGAGGGACCAAACCGTGGAGACCCTCGCCAAGCGACACGGTCGTAGCCGCTCCACTATGTACCGCATTGTCAATGAAATGCGGTTGCGGGAGTTGCTGCGGACGCCGATCGACTATATCTACAATCCAGAATTCGACGATCCGTCCAAGGAGGCGGAGATTCTCGCCGAGATGCCCGGATTGGCCGAATTCGAGGCCAAGCGCGCAGCCAAGACGCCGCCGAAGGATGTGCCAGCCTACATGGCCCACCTCTACGAGTGGCCTTTGCTGACTCGCGAGCAGGAGCAGCACATATTCCGGAAGATGAACTTCCTCAAGTACAAGCTGCATAAGTTCCTTCAGAGCCTGGAGCCGACCAAGGTGCGGGCCTGTGACCTGCAGTATATCGAGGACCTGAAGCAAGAGATCAAGAAATGCCGGGACTTGTTAATCAATTGCAATCAGCGTCTCGTGTACGCCCAGGCCAAGCAGCGGCTGGCACCGGGGGAGAGTATCGACGATCTGGTCAGCGACGGAAATCTGTCGTTGATGCGAGCGGTCGAGAAATTTGATTACAGCCGGGGGAACAAGTTCAGCACCTATGCCACCTGGGCCATTATGAAGAACTTTGCCCGGAGCATTCCGGACGAAAAGACCCGGCGGCAACGCTTCGTGACCGGCCATGATGAGCTGTTCGAAACCCAGGCGGATACCCGCAGCGATGAGCAGGAGGCCATCGCCACAGCGGATGCGGCACGAGACCGCATCAATCGTCTCCTGGAGCATCTGGATCCGCGGACCCGTGAAGTGATTCGCATGCGGGCTGGTTTGGATGGTCATGAGGAAATGACCCTGGAACAGATCGGCCAGCATTTCGGCATCACCAAAGAGCGGGTCCGGCAGATCAATGTGCGCGGCATGCGTTTGCTCCGCGAATGGGCCGCTCGCGAGAAGGTTGATTTGCCCTGAAAGATCCGTGGACCTGACATAGCGTTCCGCACAACCACACCGCCCGCTTTGCTCCCCAGAAATGGAGTGAATAGCGGGCGGTGCGCGTTTGTGATGGTTCGTACCGTTCCGGTCAGGCAACAGTCAGGCAACAATCTGCGTGAGCAACCGTGGTCTCTTCGAGAGTCAAGGGTTCTTCCTCCTTGATGCTCAGGGTTTTTTAGTTTCCTTGTTCGTTGAAGTGTTCTCTGAAGAGGGGCCGCTTTCATGCCGATGGGCATGTTTACGAGGCACAAAATCCGCGAAGGTGACACGTTTGAGTTGTCCCTCATATTCCACCGTGACGACTACGGTGAGTTTGTCGTCTTCTTTCATCCAGGCGGCGGGGGCCGAAAAGCGTGAACAGCGACCAGCGGGATCCTTCGGCCTCTCTTCGGCGGGTGCGGGTTGAAAAGTCAGGTTGTAAGGCTTATCATCCCCTTCCCGGGTGATTCGGGCCGTGACCTGAGCCGACAGGGGGATGCTGACGGGCTTGGGCTCCTGCTCCAGCGACTCGAAAAAAATATCCAACTCGTTGCCCTTGGGGTCTAGGTGGGCACTCAGACCCGCATGGCATTTCGTTCCATCCGGCAACGTTATATCCTCCAACATGGCGTCAGCACGGTGATGTTCATGATCATGTCCCCCTTTGCTCTTGAAAATCTTGCTTGCTGTCGGGGATGGTTGGGAAGAAGAGCAACCTGTCGGGAGAAATCCCAATATCGCCAACACTGTGTATCCGATGATCCTGGGCAAGTTCATATGCTGCTCCGGTCCAGTCACGCATGGCATCGATGTTCCTCCTGATTCTCGATTTTTGACAACACCCAGAGAACGGGCTGGTGCCTGGGATCTGAGAATATCTTACAACCAGACCACCGTGAGAGGGTGCCTTACGGAGCGAGGGGGGTATGGATTCGGATATATTGATCCATGCGCTGGCTATTCCGATCCCACCCGTGCGTGCTATTGGCGATACCATCGACGGCTTCGCCTCCGAGACGTCAAAAAGATGCAGGTGAAATGCAGCGCGGTGGCACCTGAGGGCACCAGTAGGCGTCGTTGCGGAGTCCGAATAATAAGTCGTTGTGGGGTCGAATAAAGGAGAAAAAACGCTTTGGGGGTTAGTAGGTGAACCACCATGCTGCAAAAGCGACGCCTGTCACGAGCAACGCCAAGAGGGCGAGCCAAAGCAGTTGACGCATACGCCGGGGTGTTCTCCGGGAGGAATCGGCTCCGGACACATCGGTTCCGGAAACCTCGGGAGTTTGCGCCGGAGAACGGGAAACCCTCGCCAAATCAGGTGGCATTTGCCTGACGCCGGGACGGGGTGTTTGCGGGGTATAGGCCCAGGGGGTGTGATCCAGGGCAGCCCGATCGGTGTCAACGTTAGGATGCGGGGAGGCATGGCGTAATGAAGCAGGGGGAGGGGGGGTGGTTGATGCCGTCACCGGAGGAGCAGTCGCCATGGCCTGATGCAGAACGGTCGGCGCGGTGGAAGTAGCCTGGGTCACGGCTTCCCTCATCACTGCGGAGTGGACTGCACCCCCCTGAACCGGTGGAGGGGTCCGAACCAGATGAGGAGCTGGAACGCCAGATTCCCCCAGCAGACGCATGACCAGGGGACTATACCTTGGCATCTCTTCCACCGGTAGTGCTGGCGGCTCGACCGGTAGCAGCGGCAACAGAGCAGCCTGTAACTCGGCGGGAGTTTGATAACGCTGTCGCGGCTCCTTGGCCAACATCCGCATCACGATAGCGGCCAGTTCCTCGGGTATGTCAGGGCGGATCTGGCGTATGGGGGTTGGTTCCTTGGTGCCATGCCAGATCAGCTTCTGGGACACGGTGCCGGTTGGGAATATCGGATGACCTGCGAACAAGTAATAAGCTGTGGCACCGAGGGAGTAAATATCGGCACGGATATCAGCAAGGTGGCTATTGGCGACCTGTTCCGGTGCTACATAATCCGCGGTTCCGAGCACCATCTTGTCATCATACATGACGGTGAGATTGTCCTCTTCATCATGGCAGAAGCGCGCCAGGCCTAAGTCGAGAAGCCGGGCCTTCCCATATCGGTCGATGAGGATGTTACTGGGTTTGATGTCTCGGTGCACGAGTCCCTTGCTGTGGGCATAGTCCAAAGCGTCGGCGATGTGATACAGATACGTGACGGCCCGCTCGATCGATAAAGGGCCTGATTTTTTCACGATATCCATGAGATTGGGCCCGTGGATGTATTCCATAATGATGTAATGGAGTTCTCCATCCTGGCCGATGTCATGGGTACGGACGAGATGAGGGTGATCGAGTGCCGCGGTGGCCCGAGCCTCCCGATAAAATCGACCCAGTGCGGACGGCGAGGAGGCTTTCGAGGGGGGCAACACTTTCATGGCTACCAAGGACGGTAACTGAATATGCCGGCAGAGGAAGACCTGTCCCATACCCCCGCTTCCGATCCGTTCCAGAATCCGATATTTGCCGACATGAAACCCCCGCCATTTGCCTTGGAGCAGTTGGTCGGCCTGAAATTGAGTCAACAACCCATCCCGAACAAGGATCTCTGCAACACGAGAAGCTTCTCCACCCTCCACGCTGATCCCCAAACCTGTGAGATGTTGGAGGATCGTTCGCTCATTCGCCACTCCACTTTGTTGAATCAAACGCAAAAAATCTGCGAGTGATACTGTTGCAGTCATGGAACCTCGTCCGCGTGGGGTTTGACTGTTCTGGGCATATGAGCTTCGCCGCCTGCCCGTTACCGGCACTGTTGGCTCATCAACTCTAGAACAACCCGGCCACTTGGGACGGCCTGACCGGTTGCAAAATACCCCTGCTGACGGATTTCTCCACACTTGCCTCCAACTGATACCTGATTTTTGACAGCCCCCCGCAATCGTGGCATTCCTGCGATTTTGGCTCAAGTATCAGATTTCTGCCAGGAGTGTGAAGTTCCAGCCTCCACTCAGCCGCTCTGTGCGGGGGTGTCGTTGCCTGTACGGGTGTACCACGAAGCCTGATCTGATGGCGGTAACGTTTCTGCTGCCGGGTCGGGGAAAGTCGGGCGTGAAAATTTTCTGGAGTCCGTGTCCGTAAGAGCCAAGAAAAATGCATAATCACATCGGCGGGATCAAGAATGGGATGGGGTGACTTATAGCTCAGTTCTCGATCTGTCTGGTCAACGAGTCGGTGGTGTTGTCCCTGATCGACCCAATTGAGGAGGTGAAGCATGCTTCGGCCGCGTTCGCAGTTGCAAGTAGAGGTGTTGGAAGACCGCAGTGTCCCGGCTGTGACGGTACTAGGTGCCAATGCAGCAGATGTGTCCATCACCGGTGATAACCAATCGAACGACATTTTTGTGACATTATCCAGCCAAGGTATCGAGTTACATGCCAACGGATCGACCACATTGGCTTTAAACCCCAGTACACCTGCAAATTGGATAGTGACAAATACATCTACATTGATCATTCTGAATCCCAACGGTCCAAATCAGCCACCTACTCTAGATAATCTATATATCAGCATGCTCAATGGGGATGATAAAGTATCAATCGGAGCTTGCACTATCAATAATAATCTGGTGATTCGTGACAGTCCTGGAGGAAATGACATAGTTATAATCGATAATACCATTGTTGGTAATAATACTTACATCTATTTGACAAGTGGCAACGACAAAGTATTCCTCACCAGCAGTCAATTTTCTAATAATGTGTTCATCAGTACTGCGGGTGGCAAAGATGTGGTCCGTTTCATTCCCGGGACAGTTATCGTGGGAGGTAACCTAGGAATCCTCACAGGTGGCGGTCGCGATCGGGTCCTTGTGGACCCGGGTACATCAGGAGCTGTGACTCTTAAAGTCTTCGGCACCACTTCCATACGGACTGGACTGGGAAATGATCTTGTAAGCTTTGGTGTGCCTTTTTCTACCACTACCGGTCCAACCGTCGATTTGCAGGCCACCGTGATTGATACAGGTGACGGCGATGACAGGATATACATGCGGGATGCGATCATGAGTTTGCTCGTGGCCCTGTTAGGTGATGGTGACGATACGGTTATGAATAATTGGGGCACGGACAATGTTACTGTAGGATTCGGCTCGCTCCTGGACGGTGGAAACCATATTACGAGTGATATTCTGCCTCCTGGTTGGACTCCTCCGGCCAATTTGACAGTCATCAATTTCCCATGATTTCTCCACCAATATCAGTCCTATTGGAATACAGTCACGATATTAATGATTTGTCCTGGGAATAACTGTATTCTAGATGCTCGACGTACATGGGTCATGATAATGCATCATGGCCCATTTTCATTGTGATGTATCAAATTATCTG